>Ga0209006_10000061_pt1 | contig 110683 bp, 96 predicted proteins | sample JacPin_JW_Ref_O2_FD_188567 | JGI IMG/M metagenome (GOLD analysis project Ga0209006, IMG submission 188567) | Forest soil microbial communities from Algoma, Ontario, Canada - Jack Pine, Ontario site 1_JW_Ref_O2 (SPAdes) (version 2) | ecosystem: Environmental > Terrestrial > Soil > Boreal... | reverse complement strand
GTCCTGTGCTTCGCCATGAGCGTTTCGGTCCCTTTCGCGACGGCCTTCGGAGCATCACTCCTACCCTCCGCCGGAAAGGCCAGCACCCCTTGTTCGGGCCGGTTTTTCTGCCGCTGTCCACTCATGAGTCGCACCGCTTACTGGCCTTTTCCTTTATTCCCCTTGCGGGGTACCGTTCGGGCCTTCGGACCATCGTTACCGGCTCGGCCTATCTTGTTTGCTCCGCCTTTCGGCATTGGAGTGCCTCACTAGCCTTGCCGACTGCATGACCTATTTTGCCCTCTGCTGACTTCTGCGACACGGTCAGGGTGAATCGCTTCACCCTCAGTCACGATTCCGTGACAGGCCGCAGATCTCCCGAGGTAAGTTCGACCGCCTTCGACGCGCAACCGCAGGATTTACCACCAGTGAGCTTGATGGATATGGGCTTCGCAATCATTTGCCCGCTCGCCCGCCACCGTAGGCCTCCTATCCGGTTCTTGTTCATCAGCTCGCGTCTTTGCTCCACGCTTCTTTCAGGCCCCGCCTCGCGACGAGTGTTATTTCACCCTTGCGCTTCGCTAACCCTTCACCTCCATCAGGTTGGGTAGAGGACTTGCACCTCCTAGCTGTCGAACATGCTCGGCACACAAAAGAGAGCAGATTCCTGACGGAATCTGCTCTCGGGTTTTGGTGTCGATTCATTTACCGCGATGCCGGGATGGGTGTTGGGTCTGCCACCGCAACCTGAGGGGTCTCGGAGGGCACTGCGAAATGCAGGGTCACGCCCGCCGCGGGTAAGTCCAGGGCGCTGACGAAACTCTTTCCTTCGCGTGCGACTAGAAGCAAGTGGTCGGCGCGGGAAGGTTTGGTCTCGGTGACGTCGGTGACGAGCATGAGGAATCCGGGTCCCGAGCCGCTGAGCTTGCGAACGAACAGCATCTCGGAAGGACCGTCGGGCTGGAGCGAGAACTCATACTCTCCGGCAGGGAGCAGCGTGGTTTGCCAGTGCACCTCATGAGTGAGAACGAAGCGGCCACGCGTCTCTTGAGCAGAAGCCAGGCTGGGTGCGAAGTTGAAGGCTGTGAAGGTTAGGGCTGCGGCGTAAACGAATCTTCTAATGGAAGTCATGGAATCTCCTGTTCTTGGTCCGAAAACCAATCTGCGAGCACACTTCGGCGTCCGGCCTGAAGAAGTGCTCAGATTGCGGTGGAGAACAACGAGGTCAGGAGATTTGCGATGCGGGCATCAAAGCTCGCATGCAAACGTTGGCTTCACGGGACCGGCCGCGGAGCTGGGTTGGTGAAGTGAGTCCATTGTGAAGGATGCGAAGGCTAGAGTCCAATTCAAAAATATTATGGGGCGGATTAAGGCGAAGGGCGTGACGGAAGTAATGGGAACGCGCCAATTGTGTCGGAAGTAAGCTGGGAGAAAATGAGCGAGAGCATGGAAGGCGCCGCTCGGCTTCGTCCATTCGACTTCGCTCAGAGTTTGTGGCTTTTTCGAAGTGGCCAAAAATCGATGCTGCAAACAAAGCGGTTACGACGACCGAATCGTCGAAAATTCCAAAACGTCACGAACTCTCGGGGCAGGCTTTTGCGGGACAGCCGAGGCGGCGGTCTCTAACATGGGTCGTCGCTTTCTCTATCTGCGTGGTGGTGGTCTCCGTTCGATGATGCGGCTACGCCGTTGGGGTGATTTTCTGCGCGTTTGGCGGCGCTGGTTTGCAATATGGCTGCCGGATACGAGAACATACAAGGTTTGCATATCCATTCTGATACTTACTGAGGAAGCGGCCAACCTATGGCGACAAAGAAGAAGTCTGCAAAAGCGGCAGGGAAGACGGCGAGAGTTGAAGTTGTGAACGAGGTTCGCGAGAAAGCCAAAGCCAAGGCGAAGGGGCACGACTCCGAACACGAGATTACGATCGCGCCCGCGAAAGGGAAGCTGGGAGTGATGATCCCCGGTATGGGTGCGGTCGCGACTACGTTTGTGGCGGGGGTGGAGGCGATTCGCAAGGGGCTGGCGAAGCCGATTGGATCGCTCACGCAGATGGGGACGGTGCGGCTGGGCAAGCGTACCGACGGTCGCTCGCCGAAGGTTACGGAGTTTGTGCCGCTGGCTACGCTCGACGACCTGGTGTTCACGGGCTGGGATATTTTTGAAGACAATATGTATGACGCTGCGACGCATGCGGGCGTGCTCGACCAGAGATTGCTCGACCAGTTGAAGCCGTTTCTCTCGTCGGTGAAGCCGCGTGCGGCGGTGTTTGACCACAACTACGTGAAGAAGATTGACGGGCCCAACGTGAAGAAGGGCAAAAGCAAGATGGATCTGGCGGAGCAGTTGCGCGCCGATATCCGCGACTTCCGGAAGACGAGCGGGGCGAGCCGGCTGGTGACGATGTGGTGCGGGTCGACGGAATCGTATATCGAGGCGACGGCGGCGCACCAGTCGGTGAAGGCGTTCGAGAAGGCGCTGCACGAGAGCGACGAGATGATTGCGCCTTCGATGATCTATGCCTACGCGTCGCTGATGGAAGGTGTTCCGTTCGCGAATGGTGCGCCGAATTTGACGGTTGATCTGCCGGTGATGCTCGAACTTTCGCGGAAGAATAACGCGCCGATTTGTGGGAAAGATTTCAAGACTGGGCAGACTTTGATGAAGACTGTTCTTGCTCCGGCGTTCAAGGCGCGGCTGCTGGGGCTGAGCGGATGGTATTCGACCAACATTCTGGGCAATCGCGACGGGGAAGTGCTGGACGATCCGGGGTCGTTCAAGACCAAGGAAGAGTCGAAGCTGGGAGTGCTGGAGCACATTCTGCAGCCGGCTTTGTATCCTGATCTGTACGGGAATATTTTTCACAAGGTTCGGATTAACTATTATCCGCCGCGTGGTGATAATAAAGAGGGTTGGGACAACATCGACATCTTCGGATGGCTGGGGTATCCGATGCAGATTAAGGTCGATTTCCTCTGCCGCGATTCAATTTTGGCGGCGCCGATCGTGCTTGACCTGGTTTTGTTTGTCGACCTGGCGCAACGCTGTTCGGAGCTGAAGGGAATTGGAATTCAGGAATGGTTAAGCTTTTACTTTAAGTCTCCCATGACCGCGCCGGGGCTTTATCCTGAGCACGATTTGTTTATTCAGTTGATGAAGCTGAAGAACACGCTGCGGCATTTGAAGGGCGAGGAGTTGATCACGCATCTGGGGCTGGAGTATTACGACTAGGTTCAGTCCTATAAAACTTCGGTGGCTCGACGGCACCCAAAGCCTCAGAGGCGAAAGCCGGAATCGCTGGGTGACGGGACGGCAGGGGTGAAGCCGTGCCCTTCCCAGAACCCTCCGTGCTCTTGTCGAACCTAGCTAAAGCCATTTATCTGCGGGCGTCTAAGTTCGCGTGGGCGCGGGTGCTACGGGATGTCTGCGAGTTGGCAGTTATTGCCGAAGGTGAAGGAGTTCAGGCCCAGGCCCGGGCTTTCGGGTTGCATCGAGATCAGGTGGGCGCCGAATGCGGGACTGCGCACCAGGTAGTACATGCGTGAGCCGGTGACGTCGATGTAGGCTCCGCGGGCGTCGAATTTCACATCGGCTCCGGCGCCGTCTTTCGGCAAGGGGCTGCCATCCTGGAAGAGGTTGACGCGGATGGGCTTGTCGATTTTCAGGCTGAGGACGGCATAGAGCGAGCGGGCGTGGTAACGCAGTTCGGCGGCGGCTCCGTGACCGTCAGAAAACACGCCATCGCGTTCGACACGCCAGCGGCCGACCAGCATCACGCCGCCGTCGGGCGGGGAATGCGGAGGCTGGAAATCGGCTTCGTCGCCGGCGTGGTGGCCGGCCATGTCCTCGACCGCGCTGCGTCCGTAGGTTTCGCCAACGAAAGTCTCCTGAGTGGTGGCTCCGCATTCGGGTTGGAAGGCGTTCGCGTCGGGATCGAGCGCACTCTGGGTGATTTCCTGCGCCAGTTCAGGATGCGCTCCCACGAGCAAGTCGCGGATCTTCGATTCGAGTTCGCGGTTGCCGGACTCACCAAAAACTTTCATCACAATGTTGCCTTGCGGGTCCACGAGATAGCGGTTGGGCCATCCGTCGGATGCGAAAGCCTTCCAGGTAGAACCTTTCTGATCGGCGACCACGGGCCAGGGCAGGCGAAAGCGCTGTGCCGCGGCGCGGACGTTGTCGACATTGAACCCGATCGCGAATTCGCCGTAGTGCACTCCGACGACCTCCAAGCCGTACTGGTGATATTTGCTGTACCAGTGCTTGACCACGCCGAAGTCGCGGATGCAGTTGATGCAGGTGTACTCCCAGAAATCGATGAGCAGAACGCGGCCGTGGTAACCAGAGATGTGATGTGGAGCAGGGGAGCCCTGGTCGAGCCATGTGCCGTCAGCTCCGAAATCAGGAGCGGGATGCACCTTCGGGTCGATCGGGTTTTCGTTCGTCTGTCCGAACGCCGGAATTGCGAGCCGGAACGCCAGCAACAAGAATAGGGAAGCCGCGAATCGGATCCGCGGCTTCCCTTGTGATGCGCGGTTGGGCCCTGTACTCATTTCCTGCGAATTCGGATCTTGCACGCACTCAGAAAACGATTTTAGCCTGAAGCTGGCCCTCGCGGCCGGCGGGCAGGCCGTTAAAGAACGAGCCGTAGGGCCCGGTCGGCGGTGCGGCTTGTCCCGTTATATTGCCACAACTTGCCTGCTGCGACCCGGCAGGAATGGTTGAACAGCCGGGCGTCCAGTTCTTGTTCGGGTTTTGGAAGTTGGGATGGTTGAAGAGGTTGTAGATATTCGCTCCTACGGTGATCTTCACGCGTTCTGTGGCGTGGAAATTCTTCCCCACAGTGAAGTCCGAGTCGAAGAATCCCGGGCCCCGGAACTGGTTGCGCATTTGCGTCGGGAATAGCCCTAAGTTATTGGCGCCGGCAAAGTCTGCAGAGTTGAAACAGGTGCTGTATCCGTTGACGCAGCTTTGCTGTGGGTTCAGGCTGGTCAGTTGTGCGGGGGTGGCGGTTCCGCCGTTGGTGATCGAGGTGGTGCCGTCGGTCACGGTGTAGGGCAGACCGCTGCGAGTGATGAAGTTCTCGGACAGAATCCAGCCACCCAGTATGCCGCCCGTGAAACGGTTGTTGAAATGGTAGGGTTCGGTCCACACGTAGTTCGCATTGAAGCTGTGGCGAATATCGTAATCGGCGTTGCCGTAGTTGTTGGCCCGGAAGTTGAGCGGATTGATTTGCCCCTGGATGGCGCTTGTGCCTGAGGGCAGGAGCGATCCGTTGGAGATTTCGTCGAGAGTGTGCGCCCAGGTAAAGTTGGCGTTCAGGACGAAGCCGGCTCCCATGCGGCGCGTATAGCCGGCGGTCATTTCATTATTGTTGGATACGGCTCCGGAATTCCATTCGGTAAAGGTTCCGAAGCGGGTATCGGGCGTGGTGGTGGGGTAGCCCACGATCTCGGGGCCGAGGTTGGTCGGCGGGTTGATGGGGTTAACACTCGCGTTCAGTGTGTTGTTGGGGTAGGGCTCGTGATAACCGTGACTGCCCACGTAGGCGACGGTGATCTTACTCTTGCTGTCGATCGCCTCCTGCACCTGGACGTTCCATTCCTGGTATTGCGGAGTGCGCAGCGTGCCCGGGAACCCGGTCACGTTGGGCTGCGCTCCTCCCGCGGCCAGAAGCTGGTTGACTGTCAGGCCGTTGGCGAGGGAGGGAATTCCGAGCGCGGAGTTTCCATTGCGAATGGTATTCGCGGTATTGGTCACCGTAGCCGGGGCCCCGGCCGAATCACCCCAGGCCACGGGTGTGGGTTTGCCGGTAATATCTGGACCGAACAAATTTACTCCCACGAGATATGGGAGGTTGACGAACGAGTCGGTGATGAAGGCCGGGAAGGCATCATAGAAAATTCCGAAGCCGCCGCTGACCACGGTCTTGCTGTCGGCTCGCGGCGACCAGGTAAAGCCAAAGCGCGGAGCGAAGTTGATGCTGTCGACTGAGCTGAACGCGTCCTTTCGCCCCGTGAGCAGTGCCTGATTGTAAGGAGTGTTTCCACCCTGGGTTTTGATTTGCGAAAACGGCGCGCTGGGCAAGGTGAAGCAGTTGATGTCGCAGGTGGGATTGAAATTATGCTCCGCGCGTAATGCAAAAGTGAGCTTGAGTCGAGCCATGACAGACCACTCGTCCTGGGCGTAAACCCCGAAACCGCCCGTGTTCATGGGCGCCGTAGGATGAAGGGGATTATTCTGCGCGTAGATGGACGCATTGCCACTAAAGAAATCGCTCAGCCCGGCATAGATCAGCGGAGTTACTTCGACCGAAGCGTCGTAATTCGTGAGGTCGTAACGGCGGAAGTTGACGCCGACCTTCAGGCTGTGGCGCCCGAGGGTCTTGGCAAAATCGTCCACCAGTTGCCATTGTGTGACGTTCCGGCCCTGCGGGAACTCGAAGTTGTCGGCGTTCAAACCGGTGGCAGAAGGCAGGCCAAACGGGCTGGAAACGCCAACGGTCGTCCCCACAAACATCGAGTAGGGAAAGGGCGAGGTGGCCTGGTTTGTGTTCTCGACGAAAATTGCGCGGTAGTAGCTGATGGCCGCCACGAACTGGTTGGTGGCGGTGCCGCTAAAGGTGTGCGACCAGTTCAGGCCGTTGTTGTATGCCGGCTGGTAGCTGGCAGCGGAAAAGGCAGACGGATCGATGGGGTCGGCGTAAGTGGCCTGCGTCCCGGTGTCAATATCGAACCGAAAGAACAGACGATCCTTGGTTCCGATGTTCTGGTCGAAGCGGCCGATCAGCAGGGTCTCCTTCGCGGGTAGGGCTGGGCTCGCGCTGTAAGACTGCAAGCATCCGGCAGTTGCAGTGGCAGTCGGGCCGTTGTCGATCTGTGCTCCGGTCAGAGGATCCACGCAGCTTTGGCTGGCTGCGATCGCAGCGCCATTCTTGAAGCCCGGAGCAGCTTGCCAAATCGTGGACGCCTTCTGATAGGTCGCGACCGTGTTGGGAGATGCTCCGGCAAGGCCGATGTTCATGGTGTCAGCTAAGAACGCCGCCGTGGGGGTGTAGACGGTTGTGGTGGAGGGAACAATGTAACGAATGCCCTCGGTGTCGATAAAGAAGAAAGTCTTGTCTTTCTTGATGGGTCCGCCGAACGAAGCCGCCCACTGGTTGTTGTTGGCAAAAGGACGAGGCTGCTGGGGCTGAAAGAATGTGTTGAACCAGTCGTTCGCATCCAGAAGGCGGCCGGTCCACTGGTATTGCACGTTGCCGTGGTAGTTGTTGGTGCCGCCCTTGCTCACCAGGTTGACCTGAGCTCCCGCCTGTTGACCGTACTGGCCGGAGTAGGCGTTGGTGATGACCGTGGCTTCGTCAATGCTGTTCTTACCCAACATCAGGTTGGTGGGACCGGAGTTGTTCAGGTTGAGGAATGGGTCCATCTGATTTTCGCCGTCCACCGTGAACACGTTAGAGGTGGCGGGCAGGCCATTCGCAGTAAAGTTGCCGTACATGCCGCCACTGTTCATGACGATTCCCGGCGCGGTATAGGCGACGGCGGTCAAGTCGTTACCGCCGTTGGGCAGGTTCTCGACCAGGTTGCGATCGAACGAGGTGGACATGTCGGCGGCTTCGGTATCGAGCAGAGGCGTAGCGGCAGAGACCTCAACCGTGGTTCCGGCCGCACCCACTTCCAATTTGGCATTGACGACCGTAACCTGGCCCACATTCACGCCGGCCTTCGCCCCAAACTGCTTAAAGCCACTGGCCGCGATGACAACCTCATAGTTGCCCGGGTCCGCGAGCGTGAACTGGAAAACGCCCTGGGCGTTGGTGGTGGTTTGGCGTGAATAGCCTTTGTCCAAGTTCCTCAACGTCACGGTGGTGTTGGCGAGAACCGCGTTCGATGCGTCGGTAACCGTTCCGCTGATGGCGCCCTCGGTTGCACTCTGCGATAGCAGCGCGCCCGGTAGCACAAGGGCCAACACGACTGCCCAAACAAATTGTCTGATCGCTGTGTTAAATCGCATTGTTTATCTCCCCTGACTGACGGTGTCTAGTGCAGTCGCAGGACCACCTGCGGCGAGCTCTGCGGTCTGAGTTACAGCTAGACAAAGGGAAGGTGCGGTCCTACAAATCGGAATATTGGGCAGACGGGATTAGGATTCGCGGTCGGAGCAATGAGATCGGTCTGTCTATCGATATTCGTGACATATCTACCAGAAAAGGAATTCGTGGCATTGAGGTCTACGAAAAGACGGAGCTGAGCGATCAGGCGGACGAGACTTACGTCTTTGCTCAAATCTCAACGTGCCAGACCACAAGGCGATTGCCGAAGGTAACTCGCCGCAGGTTGCATTTGCCTGAGGCCGAACCTCGGACAAGTATGCTCGAAGTGTTTTCTTGTAGATCTGTACCGCTATCGTCAGGGGACGCGGCGGGGGGAATAAGATGCAGTGGATGAAGCTGCAGGACTATCGGCCAGTGGTTCGCGCGTACGGCCTGTCGATTGCCGTCTGGTGCGGGCTCTCGTTATTGACTGGTGTGCAGTATCGCGTCTTCGACAAGGAGATGAACATAAATTCGTCTCTGCTCGACATGCTGCTGCTGGCAGAGTCACGAGGCTTTTCCTTTGCCCTGCTGACGCCGCCGATCTTTTATCTGGCGCGTCGCTCGATCGGCGGGGCGCAAAACCGATTTCGATATCTGTTGGTCTATTGCCTCGGAGTAGGGCCCTTCATGCTGCTTTATGCATGTATTCGGTGGACCATTTTGCCGCCATGGGATGCAGCGCTGCAGCAATATGTCCCGAGAACGAATCACGGTCCGCTGGAGCTGATTCACTCGGGATTTGCCGATCAAATCACCATGTACATCGCCATCGTGGCGGCCGCCCATGCTTACTGGTACTTCGAAAAGCTGCGTAAGCAGGAGATGGAAAACATCGAATTTCAGAGGGCTCTGGCCGCCAGCGAACTCCAGGCGCTGAAGATGCAGCTACATCCTCATTTTCTTTTCAATACGTTGCACGGAATCTCGACTTTGATTGACACCGACCAGGCTGGCGCCAAGGAAATGGTGGTGAAGCTTTCGAGCCTGTTGCGGGGCACGCTCGAGCACAGCAGTTCAGATCTGATTCCATTGAGCGAAGAACTGAAGTTCGTGCGAGAGTATCTCGATCTCGAAGCGACGCGCCTTGGAACTCGTCTGAACGTGGAGTGGTCGATCGATGCCGATACGGGGCCGGTGTTGGTTCCCCAATTGATCCTGCAGCCGCTGGTGGAAAATGCGGTTCGGCACGGACTCGCCTGTTCGCGGGACGGCGGCTGGGTGGAGATTACATCCAAAAAGAGCGCCGGGGTGCTTGAGCTTGGCATTCGCAACAGCATGGGAGGCAAACGCACGCCCGGCCTGGGAGTTGGCTTGAGAAATACGGACGCGCGGCTGCGATATTTGTATTCCGACGAGGCGACTTTTACGTTTGCCGAACAGGGCGATCACACGGCGACCGCGACGCTTCGGTTGCCGGCTTTAGGCTGCGATCCGGTGGAAACGGAAATGGAAGAGGGAGCCCATGCGCGTGCTGATCGTGGATGATGAGCCGCTGGCTCAGACCGCCTTGTCAAATATCCTGGCGGCACGAACGGACGTCGAGCATTTTGATTCAGCCAACGATGCGATCGAGGCGCTGGAGAAGCTGGCAGCTGAGTCCTATGACGTTTTGCTGCTCGATATCAACATGCCGGAGCTGTCTGGCACGGATCTCGCAGATCAGCTTAGGGGAAGAAACCCGCCGCTTCCGTCCATTGTGTTTGTGACCGCGCACGATGAATATGCGATTGCGGCTTTTGAAAAACACGCCGTCGACTACGTGCTAAAACCGTTCTCGAACGAACGAATCGGGGAAGCGCTGGATCGGGCTGTACGAAGGGCCCAGGGGGAGCGCGCCGCGAGATTGATTGAAGCCTTGCCCCAGTTGCAGAAATTGGCTCGCCCGCAGTATTCGAGGATTGCGATTAAAGCGAAGGGCCGGATTCTCTTCATCAATCCTGGCGATGTGGTCGCCGTTCAGGCTGAGGGCAACTATGTGCTGCTGCGGCGGGAATCGGGATCGTATCTACTCCGCGAGTCGATCACCGTGGTGGCAGAAAAACTCAGGCCCTACGGGTTTATTCGGATCCATCGCTCGGTGCTGGTGAATGTCTCGTTCGTCGAAGAGATCAAACCGTATGAGACGGGAGAATACGGTCTGCGGGTAAAAGGCGGAAGGGAATATACCGTGACGCGTACTTACAAGAAGAATCTTAAGTCGCTGGCGGAATTTTGGATTGGGGGCGGAGCGTTTCTGGTTGAGTAGAGGGCCTCTTTGTCTATTGCTGTGTGCTCTGCGTGTATCTGTTTCCACACTGTGTGATCGCAACGGCTGATACTCCCTTCGCATTATGAACTGAGCGTTTCGCCGATTTATAATCGGCGGTCGTTGCCGGAAGTTACGAAACCGCGCGGCCGGAGGCACTTACACAATGTCAGAAAGCAAAGTGATCGCAAACCAGCAGACGATTATCAAGAATCAGAAGACCATCATCGCCAATCAGGCCGCACTTCGGGCAAATCAGACCGCCATCAAGAAGAATCAGGCAAGCATTCTGAAGAATCAGGCGGGAATTCTCAGGAACCAGGGTGCGCTCAAGACGATCGTTGAGAATCAAAAAGAGATTCTCGCCAGACTCAGCAAATGATCGGCTTACCTAAGAACCAGTCATCCTTTATTTCTGCGGAGAGGACGGCGTTGAAGACTGAATGCGTCCGGGCCTGGCAAAGACAATAGGCCGGGATGAAATGATTCCTTTGCCTTCTTTCACTGTGATGAACTGATTCGGCTTGACGTCTGGAATGCTATCTTTCTGGCCGCTGGGCCAGACAATCTCCAGGCTCACGGCCTTGCCAGTTTCCGGCTTGCCGAGGCCAAAAGTGAATGGCAGCTCGCTTTGGGATAGGTAGCTTGAACCCGTCTTCACCATTCCGAACCGGCGCTCTCCCTTCTTGGTTATGACCGTGATCTTCGCTCCTATGCCGTCGCGGTTCGATCGCGTGCCGACGGTTTTCACGCGCAGCATGTCATTCTGGTTTCCGTTGTCGTTGCGCAGCAGACGTGCGGGTCCGTTGTTAGAGGTGATCAATAAATCCAGATCGCCGTCGTTGTCGAAGTCTGCATAAGCCGCGCCCCGACCCACGATCGCTCGTTGCAGCGCGGGGCCGAGTGTCGTGGTGACCTCGTCAAAGTTATTCTTGCCCAGGTTCCGGAAAAGGTGAGGCGGTTGCGCATACTTGACATTGGGCTGCACCACGCTGATGTCGTCGGAAACGTGGCCGTTGACGGCGAGAATATCGGGAAGCCCATCGAGATCGTAATCAAAAAAGAAAGTGCCGAAGGTGAGGGACTTTGTCGATATCCTCTTGAGGCCCGTGGCGGGGGCATCGTCGGTAAACAAGCCTGAACCATCGTTGTGGTAAAGCGCCATCCCCTCGTTGGTGAAGTTGCCGATCACCAGGCTCTGCCATCCGGAGCCGTCGTAATCCGCCGCATCGGTGCCCATTCCCGCGCGCACCGTACCGGCTTCGCTATAGGCCACACCGGCGGCCACAGCGACATCCGTGAAGGTTCCGTCGTGATTGTTGTGGTAGAGCTTGTTGGGTTCGGTGTCGTTGGAAACGAAGAGATCGAGCCAGCCATCGTTGTCATAATCCAATAGTGCGACGCCCAGGGATTTGCTCGTGGGATCGTAGAGACCGGCGCGCCGGGTCACGTTCTCGAACGTTCCGTCGCCCTTGTTGTGAAACAGCGTGGAGCTTTGGCCTTTGTATCTCTGCGGAGTGCAGTAAGACTTGTTTTTGTTGTCGAGCGAACAGTATTGATCGGTTTCCATCGACCAGTCGATGTAGTGGGCGACGAAAAGATCGAGCTTGCCGTCGTTGTCATAGTCGAACCATACGGCGCTGGCGGAGAATCCGGGATCGGCCACTCCCGCCTTGGCGGTAACGTCGGCAAACTTGCCATCCCCTAAATTGCGAAACAGATGGTTGGAGCCCACGGTAGTAACGTAGATGTCAACGTTGCCGTCATTATCAAAGTCGCCAACCGCGCAGCCAAGTCCGTACATTTCAACCGCGAGGCCGGACTGCTGCGTGACGTCGGTAAAGGTTCCGTCTCGATTGTTGTGATAGAGCGCAGGAAGGGACTTGCCGGACTTGTGCCCCGGCCAATCCATTGAATTGACCAGGAAAATATCCTGCCAGCCGTCGTTGTCGTAATCGAGAAAGCAAACGCCGCTGCCCATGGTTTCCGGAAGATATTTCTTTCCAAAGGCCCCGCTGTTGTGTTTGAAGTGAATGCCCGACTGAGCGGTTACATCCGTGAATTCAATGGATCCGGAAGGGCGCGGCAGATTCGCGCTTGCTGCTGGCGGCGGCGGTACCGGCTGAGAATCGGTTGGTGCGGCAGCAGGCAATGGTGCCACCGGCGCAGGTTTGGGTTCACCGGGTTGCTTTTGTTGACAGCCCGACGACGCCAGGAGAGCGGCCAGCAGACAGCAAGCGACTCGGCATCTGGGCATCGAAGATTGACGATCTCTTTCGCGAAAAATCACTGCGCCACCGTCCGCTTTGCGGCGTTTGCGTGGCGCGAATCCAGCCCAATCTCGATCAGCATGGCGGTCGGGCCAACTATAAAGAGCGCATAAAAAGGGGCGTAGACAATCTGGTATAAGCGCAGCACCATCTCAAACAGCGCCACCAGGAACACCACCAGGCATTGGCCCCGTCGCGACCGGACCGTGGTTTTTGGATCGGTAATCATGAAGAAGATAAACAGTTGATACATGGGCCCGGTGATTGGGGCGATCTCCGATTGCCAGGGACTTCCGGTCATCCAGCTTCGGATAAATGCGAACGCGACAAACGATGCGACATAAATGCCCGTGATGTGAAAGCGCCGCAAGCGCCAAATGATGACTGAACCAAGCGCCCAGATCACCAGCATGGGCAAGAGATAGTTGCCCCACTGAATGCTCAGCGTGGCCACGGTTTCGGCAGCCAGAAACAGCATTACGGAGATCCCGAAGTTGGAGGGATTCCAGATATGGCGGCCCTTAACCCGCAACACATATTTGGATGTGATCGAGATGGCGCTGCACAGCGCGTAGGGCCAGAACGCCGGTGAACGAACCAGAATTCCAACGCTGATGCCCGTGATGTAAGCGCTGGCGGGATGCAGCCACTTGTGAAAGAACATGCGCCCCAGCACGAGTTCGAGCACAATGCTGGTAACGATCGCCAGCAGCGTTTTCTGATAGCTCTCGAGAATGCCGAACGACAAGTGCCCGGCCAGCAGAATGCAGGTGATGAAAGCGGGAGCGATGTACCGGTTATCGAGGCTGAAGATGGGTTTCCGCTGGCTGGGCGGCTCGCCCGGCGATTGCACAGGAACGACGGGCACGCTGGTCGGCTGGCTCATGCGGGCTCCTTCATCTTGTGCAGCTGATTCGCTGCTGGCTTGTCGATGGTCTGAAGTTTGCCGGAGGGCCAGCGAATCATGGCCTTGTCGATCTGTGGGTTTGGGCCCAGGCCGAAGTGCAGACGCCGGTCATTCTCGGAGGCGAAACCACTGCCGCCGGAAACTTCCTGCACCTGCTTTTGATCGTTCCAAAATAATGTGACTTGGGCGCCGATCGCGCTGCGGTTGCTGCTGGTGCCTTCCAACTCGAATTCGATCCACTCGTTTTGGGCTGCGACTGTGTTCTTGTATAGGAGCAACGGTCCGTTCTGATTGGCGACCACAACGTCGAGCACTCCGCGATTCCACAAATCGACCAGGGCAACGGAACGTCCGTCGTAGATATCGGTCGCGCCCACGGCCTGGGCAACATCGACGAACTTGCCGGCGCCATCGTTGAGCCAGACTCGTTTGCTTTGATAGCCTGACAAACTGCGTCCGTCAAACGCCGGCCAGTTCTTTGCGTCGCCGATGATGGTGCTGTTTCCACCAGCCACTTTCGAGAAGTCGTACCAGTAACTGCGATTCCGGTCGAGCGAAATATAGCCATTCGTCAGATACAGGTCGAGTGTTCCATCGTTATTTAGATCACCGAACTGCGCTCCAAAACTCCAGCCGCCAAGTTCCACGCCAAAATCGCGCGCCAGGTTCTGATACTTGACGGCATCGCCCGCGGTGCCCTCCTTCGGCACCCATAAGTTATTTCCCTGGATAAGGATTCCATCCTCAGAAATATTGGAAACGTAAACCGCGTACCGGCCCTGATTGAGGATATCGCCAAAAGCTGCGTTCATGCCGCTCTTGGGGGCGAAGCCCACGCCCGTCTGTTCGCCGACTTCGTGGAATCGCTTGCCGTCATTGAAGTAAAGTTCCGACACCCCGTAGTCATTCGCGACAAATAAATCAGGATGTCCAGTTCCGCGCAAATCCGCCGCGGCAGCGGCCAAGGCCCAGCGGCGGCTGTTGATACCGACTTTCCCGCTGACTTCTTCAAACTTGCCGTTGCCGAGATTGTGAAACAGATACTTGCGGCCTCCGTTCTTCGCATACTCGAAACTCTCGGGCATGATGCGCGTTGTGGTGAGATGCCAAAGGTCGATACTTTCCGAATAGTAGCCGCCGACGAAAAGGTCGAGCAGTCCGTCGCCGTCGTAATCGAGCCAGATGGCGGCGTTCGCGTTGATCCAGGGCGGCAGGCCTGCCTGCTCGGTTACACGCGTGAAGCCATGGCCGTGATCATTATGAAATAGTTCGGGACGCCCCCACTTGATCAGGAATAAATCTTCGTACCCGTCATTGTCATAGTCGCCCCACACCGCGCCGGTGGAAACTCCAGTGCCGGGCTGGTTGACATCGGCAATGCCTAGTTCGCCGGCCACGTCTTTGAAGGTGCCGTCATGCAGGTTGCGATAGAGGGCGTTCTTGCTGCTGACGGCGCTATTCGTCACATAGATGTCAGGCCAGCCGTCGCGATCGAAATCGACGATCGACACGGATGCTCCCATCGAGGCGACTTCCGGCATGATGGGATCCAGCCTGGAATCGAGCTTGGGCGACTGATGGATAAAATCGATCCCGGCTACATGAGAGACTTCTTCCAGATAAAACCCGTGACGAGCCAGTGCTGTCGTGGCGTCGGCCTTCGATTTGTCGGCTTCACGCCCAGCCGAAATTCGCCTGATAACGAAGGGCGTAGCCAATAGCGCGATAAAGAAGAGGCCGACTAAAACTCTCGCAGTCCGGGTGGCTGTCATTTCCCGATTGCACCCCTGCCGGTTTCAGCCCGGTCGGGTTGGTCCCTTAACGCGTTCTTGAAAACTTCAGGAGTCATGTATCGCGTGTGGTAAGTTTTCCAGTCGTCGGGATGTTGCCGGTAGACCCACTCGTCTTCAAGGTTGCCGGGACGAGTTGTGTATTCATTTTTCGCGTGATAGGGCAAAGGCAGTACGGTTTTCGAGAAAGTGGAATTGTAATCGCCGTCCTTGATCCAGCCGTCGCCGACGATTACGAAATCGCGCACCCAGCCTGCGGGCGGAGGCGGCTGCTCGGCAAAGCGCAATGATAGCTCGTCGCCCGAATTGACGATTACGTAACGATCGTCGATATGGTCGACGAGTTCGCGGACGTCGCCGTAGCGCGTGTAGTAGCCGATCAAATCGCGCCAGTGCTGTTTGGTCCCTTCAAGCTGGTTGTAATCGGGAACCTCGGGTGCGCGAGCGGCCCCGGGCATGTGCATCACCGAATATCCGCGATAGTGCAGATCGGCCACGGTGGGGTTGAGTGTGACCGTCCTCAACGGAGTCTCTGGTGCGCCCTCGGCCCAGTGAATCGCATCCCAATAAATTTCCAGGTTGGTTCGAATACGCACGCGGCGCGGAGTTCCGGACCGAAAGACGTTCGTCAGATTGAAAAGAATTGTCTTCTTGCGTCCGGCAGGAAAGCCGAGATTGTCCTGAGCGGTAACCCAACCACCGTGCCCATCGGGGACTTCCACGCTCAGACCGTGGGCGCGCCAGCGGCTGCCCTGAGTGATCGCAACGTTCACCGATGACTCGGTGTCATGGATCGATCCCTGCGCAATCAGATACAGCGGACCGCTCGTCGGCGCGTCGGCGCCAAGGTCCACTTCGAGATAGTGATCGCGCGTGATGCCCTGATACTGGCCGCGGCCGAAGCTGGCCAGGGCCTTGCCGTCGAGTGTGTTGACGATGTCGGTAACATCCTGGCCGGTATCATCAACGGCCTGTGCAATCTTGTGGGGCGTGATCACGGTAGTAAGGCCGAGCTTCAACGGGGGAATCACGAATCGCTCATCGACAAAAATCTCTGTGCCCACGGGATGATCCACCGCCATGAGGGCCAGGTAGTCGTAGTAATAAACCTCCCACAACTCCGCTGTGATACGCAGGTCGTAATAACCGTCATGCGGGACGAGCTGGTCGCGGCCAATCTTGTACCACTCACCGGTCGCCGCGATCTGCGCAGAGCCAAGAGTATTGATGCGCAAACCAATGGCGGAGCCCCAGGGCACGGCGTCTTTCACGAACTCCATCTGCTTCCCGTTGTAAGCAAAGAGGAACGGGCACGACGCTTTCAGGCGCTGCTCGGTCACAATCTCCATATCCGCTTTTACTCCGAATTCGGCGCGCACCGTTCCATTCGGCCAAACCACGCGCACGACCTCGGCTTCGGTTTGGTCGCCCAATCCGAAGTGAAGCTGCGGGCCGGTGATGGGCTGTTTCTGCAGCAGCAACCCGGAGCGCACTTCAATTTCACCACCCACACCAAACGGATTGATGCGCTGGTCGCCCACGGCTTGCACGGCGTGCGGCCGAACTCGCTGCCAGTGATAATTCTTCGGTCCTTGATTGATTGCCTGCACCGGCTGTCCGTCGGCGGAGAGACCCAGCAGGTCGAGTTTGCCATTTCCGCGCAAGTCCGCCGCGTCAAACACCATGGCCGGCCCCACAGGGTGGTCCAGAAACACGAATTTGCCATTGTCGTCGCCGAGCCAAATCAGCGCGCCGCCTGCGCCGGAAGTCGAAGGCGGTGTCGTGGGCGCCAGAACCAGATCAAGCGCTCCGTTATTATCGAGATCAGCGACGTGCAAGCGTACGTCGCCAGCGAGATTTACGTTCGGGTTTGGGACCCTCGCAATCTCCGCTGTCTCCCAGCGTTCTCCATCATTCTTGTCGGAGATTCGAACGATGGAGCCATCTGGCTGCACGGCCAACAGATCCAGCACGCCATCGTTATTGGCATCGGCGATCGCCATCGCTTTAACGACGGGCAACCCTGCTGGTAGCGGCCGCTCCTTGAACTGGCCCTGGCGCTCATTCATAAAGACATGAAGGCGCCCGGCGCCGTCGATGATGGCGGCGTCAGGATTACCGTCACCGTTAAAATCAGCCCACGCAAATCCGCGCACGCCTGAGATCCCGGCAAAAGGATGGATCGGCAAGAACGTGTCGTCTCCGTTGTTTCTCAGCACGATTGGCAATCCCTCGTTCGACCCCAGCACGATGTCGAGATCGCCGTCCGCCTCAATGTCAACCGCCCAGGCGCCGGTATAGCGAGCATTGGTCACCGACTTCGGCAACTTGGTCTGCGTGGTTACATCGGTGAATGCGCTCGGACTGTCCTGGCGAAACAGACGCACGCCGCCCGCGCCCGCCAGCACCAGATCCGTTTTGAAGTCATAGTTGAAGTCCACTTGCAGAATTCCTTCGGGCGTGGGCGGGACGTGGGACGGACCGCCGGGGAAGGGAAGCGTTGCGCCCGTGGACAAATGCACTTCGCGGCCATCGGCTTCGGCGATCACGGGGGCGCCTGCGCTGCCGAGCTGGATGGCTCCAATCGAGTTCCAGCGACGATTGCCAGCATCGGGAATCGGCTGCGCGTCAAATGTAATCGCGGTGTCTGCGGGCGCCGGCTTGAACACGGGCGATTCCAATTTCAGAAAATGAGTGAAGGGCTGCGCTTCTTCTCCAGCAGACGCTTTGATCAGGGAAAGACTTTGACGGTATTCGGGAACGCGCATGAGCACGTTGCGGAGAAAAGTGGTTCGCGTAGCGGCCGCGCGCAAATCTGTGCCTGCTTCCGCGGCTTGCACTGCTGCCAGCTGCTGCTTCACTTCCGCAGGCCAGGTGGAGGATTGCGCGCTGATCTGGGCTACGGCTGATCTCAATGTGCCGGCATCGCCGCGCTTCGCGGCAACACGGGCAAGCTCGAGCAAGGCCGCCAGATTATCTGGCTGCGCGGCCAGAATTGTCTGCATCACTTTCTGAAATTCCGCTTCGCTGTGGGTGTCGTTTTGACGTTCGATTTCTTCAGCAAGCGCATAAGAGGCCCGCATATTCTTGGGATTCAGAGCCACTGCTTTCCGCAGGCTGGCAATCGCTTGCGCGGAATGGCCGCGATCGCCTTCAAGAATTCCCAGCAGATCGTAGATCTGATCGTTGCGCGGTGCCATGGCGCGCGCCCGTTCGAGCCGGTATGCGGCCAGGTCATAGTTCCTTTGTCGCAATGCCAGCACTCCCCAATTCGCCCATCCCGCGGGCTCGGCAGGCACAAGCTGCGTTACTTCAGAAAGTTTGCTTTCGGCGTGAACGTCATCGCCGACCTGGAGCGCCGCGAGCCCAACATAGAACGCGGAGACAACGTCGGCGTAGGCTTTTGATCCCTTCTCGGGGAGCTTGGGGCCGGAGTGGCAACCCGAAAGCGCTGATGCAAGGCTCCCGATAAGCAGCAGGCACGCCATCCGTCGGAGACGGTTCGGGCGCCGCTCGGCAAGTTCGCGGAGTTCGGACCTCGGGCGTCGGCGCCAGGCTTCGCCCTGGCTTGGACCGCCGAGGCGGCTGTCGCCACATGGATCGGGGCGGTTTTTCAACCTTTGGGCTTCGGACGTGCAAGAACTGTGCGAGTCAGCACACATTGAGAAAACAGCCTCCATCGGAAGTTTGCTGATCGTCAATTTGTTGGGGTCGCATTATCTGCAGCCTTACGCCGGATTAGGTGCTCCAGCCGCTTTCCGTACTTGCTCACTTCTGCGCCGCCGCGTGCGCGAAATGCCGCGGAACCACAAGAAAGCCACGAGAAGAAACGGTAAAAGGTACAGCAAAAGGTCCCATCGGCCGAAACCCGGAGGAGTCACTTCTACCTGGGTTGTGGCCTCGCCGCCGCCCTGCGAACTCTGCACTACAAGGCGCACGCGCCACAATTCCTGCCGGTCGAACTCGGCCTGAGCGTTATATTGCAGCGGGCCATGCGATTTCACGCGCTCGGTGGCATACAGCACTTCGGGGAGCCGGCCGGTTAGCGGCTGCACCCCGATTTCGATCTTCAAGTTGTTCGGAACCGTGCCGCCCGGCGCCGGTTCCACAAATACGTAGAAGGCTCCAGTGCCCACGTCAGGGTGCGTCCAGAGAGCAACTATGCAAGGCCCTACTTTCTTATTCTCAATAATAGGAAACGGCGGGCCGTTGTGTGCGCTTGCCGTCACAGGCAACCACAGCGAGAGCACCAACAGAAGCCCAACCCAAATGTTTCCCGCGTCTCTAGGGCGACCCAGCATGTCATTAAAACGCCAGTGATCCACGCATCCTATCCACTCATCAGCATGGCGCGCATTTCCATCGGCTGAAACATCAGCCACATCGACGCGCACCAGAGAACCAGGCAAACCGCCGCCCACGGCAGGAACGCCCGCAACGGCCGGTCGGGAGAATCGTCTTCCGCCAATCCGTACGTCACCACCAGGGAACCTGCAAACCCGAGCAGCAGGAATCCGATCTCAATCACCTGCACAACATTGGCTGGCAGGCCCGTCAGCGTCCATCGGGGTTCTCCCAGCAAGGGCCGGCCCAGGCTCGCGATCGCATTCTGAGTCACGGGAATCAGCGTGTAGAGTCCCGTCAGGAAATGAAAGCAGTAATGAGCCAGCCACATCCCGAAGCCTAGAGGAACCAGGCCATAGGTATATCTCACGGCCAGGGGCAACAGGGCGCGCGTGCCTTTAGCGTTTGCCTCTCCAACCCATGCCCGAGTCAACCACGCGGCCACCCCCAGCAGCAGAACCGGCTCCACGATCAGAAAGAACGCGAAGATCACGCCGAGCACTGGAGCTTCATGACTCACATGCAGCATTTGTCCCAGCCAACGTTCCACCGCATAAACGGGACTGACCATGCCAAACGCATTCAGCAGCGCGCCCAGAGTAAATACGATGGCCAGCGCTGCGATATCCTTGCGGCGTGAAAAATATCCAACCCCTGAGCGAAGCGGATCCACCATCAACTCGCTCGCCGGAAGCCTGCTCAAGATGCCGATGTTGTCGTGGGGGCAGGCATGGACGCAGTCCAAGCAGAAAGTGCAATCCATATTGCCGACTTTGCTGGGTTGAAACAGAGCCAGTTCGCATCCCCGGATGGTCACGAGGTCGGAGACCGGCTCACGCCGGCCACGAATGCAGTCCTTGGTATGGCAGCGCGTGCAGACGTCCTGTTCGCGGACCTTCACCTCGAACGGGGAGAGCGTGGAAGCCACAAAGTTGAATTGTCCAATGGGGCAAACGAACTTGCAGAACGAAGCGTGCTTGAAGAATCCGTCGACCACCAGCACCGAAAGAAAGTAGCCAACAATCAGCCAGGCCGTCCACCACGGTGACGACCACAGATCGAACAGTTCGTAAGTAAAGAGGATCAGGACAAAAAGACCAACCGAAAGCCACTTGTTGCGCAAGGCTCGGGGCCAGTTGAACCGAGGCTTAAGGAGCCTGCGCGACCATTGACGCACCAGCATGAAGGGACATGCAAGACAGAAAAAATTCCCCGCGCACAGCAGTACGAGCACCAACAGGCCACGAAAGTGAAGCCAGCTCAGCGTGGTCGCGAGATTCTTGGGTGCCAGGGAGGGCCCGAACAATCCGTGAAGGATCATGACCAAGCTGAGCACGAGCAGAGGAGCCTGAAGCACCGGGCGGGCATAGCGCCAGCGGAATAAATGTCCCAAGCCAGGCACGCGCATCAGATCAAAAGGAAGCGAATCTGAAGTTTCCGGGGACGGGATGGAGGATGGATTCAACAGCTTGCCTAGTTGGGTCGGACGTCTCTCACGTCGAACTGCCGTTCCAACTTCTTCCCGTCGGGCAACGTGACATGGAGGAGGATAACCCAGTCACCCGCCATCGGAAACTCGACGTGAGCCTGGTAGCGGCCCCGGTCCGTTTCTTTCGCCTCCGCGAACCTGGGACTCATGCCCGCATGCGACATGTCCGCCTCCATCGCAACGTGCGCGCCGGTAATCGGCCTGGCGGCGGAGTCGGCCAACCTTAGAGTGAGCGTAGCCGGGCCGACCCGCGCTGGTTCAGGAGAAAGTTCGTGCTCAATCGCGACAAACGTTGTGGAATCGACCGTCCGGGCGCAGCCAGCTGCGAGCAAAGTTGCCACGCAAACTATCCCTGCGAGCCATCTTGCCCGCTCCTGATTTAAGGAGCTGTTCGACACTACCCGGTCAGGCAGCTTTCGCGGAATCGTCGCGACCCCACTCGCAGGTGCAAGCCATGTTGCCTTGCTCACCCAGCGGAGGAAAGATGTGGTAGTACATGGCGACCACCATCGGGATGAACACGATCGAGTTGTAAAAAAGATGGAGCTCCACTCGCGGGAAGATGAGCTGCAACACGCTGCAGGGAACCGGCTTACCCCAGAAATTGTGATGCGTCGTGGCCTGCCAGATCAGCAGAAAATGCTCGATGTGATGCCAGAACTGGATCCAGAACGCCACCATCCACCAGGTGTGCGACCGGCCGGTAAAGCCTTTGCGAAATATCCACAGGCCGATCAGCATGACCAGGGCGTAGCCATAATGCAGGGTTTCTGACTTGATCAGCCAGGGATACCACAAACCCAGCAGGCCATTGGCCTGGGGGCGGGGCCAATGCATCACATAAATCTGGTAAGCCTGGACAAGATGCTCCGCCCAATGCGCCAGTACCACGAGCATGAAGACCTGCAGCCCGCGTTCATGCCATGTAGTGTTGAGCTTCTCGTAGAAGCCTGCGTTGGTCCCCAGCGCAACATGAGGAATGCTGGGAACCGCAGGATTTGAAACCGCCATTACCGCCCTCCCCAACTCCCAGAGTCATTTCATTGTGACCACGATCACACCTGGACCACCGTGGGTCAATAATGGAATTATATTAGGGCGGGAGCCCAGTTCAACCCGGCTTCAGAAGTGAAAGTTCGTCTCCAGAAAAATAAGCTGCCCGTTCGCGTCGTTCGGATAAATTGCCGAAATCACGCCCTTGCCCCAGGCATGACCGTAATAAAGAGTGGTGCTCAAAGAACGGGTAACCTGGTAGTCGGCGCTGAGGTCCCAGACATTGGCCAGACCGCGGTTGCCGTTGTTGGGTCGGCCCGTGTAGCCGAAGGTGGTGGGCTGAAACGCGCCTCCACCCGAATACCAGAGATCATGTGAGTTCGCCAGCCGCAGCGTGTGCACCTCGCTGCGAAGAGACAGCTTCGAGATCGGCCGCAGATTCAGGCTGCCGTATAAGTCCTCGTTATTCATCATGTTGTAGAAAGGGAAGCGTGCGTACTGACGCGGCGTGGTCAGAACCTGGAAGAACGTGCCGTGACGCGAGTCATTGGGTTTCCCGTCGCCGCTTCCGTACGAATAGCCCATGCTAACCCAGGGTTTTAAGACTTTGACAGGCGCTAGCCATCCAGCCTCGGTCACGAACGAGCTGGCATGTTGTGCAAGGCTGCCCCATGAACCGGTCTGCAGGGCGCCCCAAAGCAGAAAATCAAACTTGCCGGCATCGGCGGTATTGAAAAGATGAACGTAATCGGCTGCCCACGTCGCAATCTCAATTTTCCCCAGGTCGGTGGCGCGAACCGGCGCGGGACGGTTATCGGTTTTGAGGACGGTTGTGCGGTGATCGATATAGCCCAAGGCGAACACCCGCAGCTCGCCCGCACTTTGTCCGCTTGTGACCGAGCGTGTGTAAGCGCCATAGTAGGTGTCCACATCCAGTTCGTCCATTCCCTTCACTTGATACACTCCCTGCGTGGGCCGGGCAGCGAAGAAGGTGAAGTTGTTCTGCCCGGAGTTCGCGGTGAGTTGGACGCCGTCGTAGGTGCGCTGCACGGCAGCAAAGGCAAAATTTGAAATCAGGCGGCTCGAGATCCGCGTCTGAATCATGGTCGCCAGCAGCGGATCCTTAGGCGTGACTTCAAGTCCATCAAAATATTCGAAGCGGCCCAGCTTTACACCCGCCGGCCCGAGGTTCTTGAAGTCCACAAAGGCCTGTTTCACAAATCCGTTGGCGACGTTGGTGTGATTATTGTTCGCCGCATAGTAGCTTCCACCCAGGCCGAGTTGGCCCTGCGGAGCCGCCACCACAGCGTCGTCTGGCAGGCCCAGAATAGAAGGCTGTTCACCTTCGAGGAACCAAGCAAAGTGCTCCCCGGTTTGCCCAACCCCCACACGCAGCAAAGAATCCCAGAGGCCGTAATCGCTGTTTCCGCTGGCGCCCTCGAACCAGTTCCAGCCCTCCGCGCGAGTACGCCAATTGACCGAAATCTCGAGCGGACCAAGCATGTGCTTAGGGGGCGTGGCCGAAGCGCTTTGCGCAGGCGCGGCCGTTGCCTGCTGCGGTGCGGGCGACGACGAATCTGTCAAGGCTGCGGCTGATTCGGGATTTCCGGTTGCAGAAAGAACTTGTTGACCACAGGCGGAGCCAGCAAAAAAGAGGAGCATTCCGAGGGTCAGGCAGCGTACAAAGCGCAATTTCATGGCATCCCCAGTCTGAAACGTTTCCGCACTTTGGAAGGAGCGGTTCGGCCACGCCAACAGGTATGCCAACAGCTACCTATTGCACGCCAGCCAGGACGAAACGCGTTTTGTGAATCTCGTCGCTGTTTCAAGGTGAGATCGCTAACGCCAGTCGGTTCCGGATTGTCGCGGGAATTCAGACGGTGGGTCAATAACGGATTCGTATTAGAGAATGTTGCTGGGGATGGAGGATCTCAAGCCCCAAGATGCCGGGGAGGATTAGAAGCAAATATCATGACACCGTGAGCCGATGAGGCGTTCCGCAGAGCCTCGCGGAAGCGCATACAGCATCTTCGCTATTCTCACAATTTGTGATCATCAGCCAGCAGGATTGGAATCCGCGGCTAGCTCGCGACTGTCGGGCCAAGGTCTCAAGCGTGGTTTTTCTTCACGGATGGACGACGGGGATTACGCGGGCTCGACTGCGATGGATTTTGACCGTTTGCTTTCGCGGACCTGTTCCGTCGTGAATTCGCGGCCACAAACGCTGCAGCGCCAACCAGGAGAGGAAATTCCCGCGATCCCTGTTGCCTGTTGAGTATCGGCACGCCGGGCTCGTACCAACTCGCTCCTGCATTCCGGACATTGTCGTTGAATCATAAGTTTTATGCGCCGACGAGATCTCTCGGCGACCTCCAGGAATCAAGGTTTGCGAATCATCACCCGCGAATCAATGGGCCTTCGGTTGGACGGAAAGAGTCTCTTCCGGTGTGAGCCGGGACGGGTCGCAATAGCCATATCCCTTCAGACAAGCCACGTAGTTGCGTTTGTGTTCGGCGTCGGCCAGCACCTTGGTTTCCGAGGGACTAAGTTTCGAGTAGTCACAGGTTTCCTGCCCGTCTTTGCAGGCGGAGAGGTTGCGCTGGTGTTCCAAAAGGGCGGTTTGTTTCGCTTCGGAGGGAGCAAGCATGGAGTGATCGCAGTCATCCCAGCCATTCACGCAGTTTTGCGCATTGCGCTGGTGTCGTGCGGTGGTCGCTTCCTTCGTTTCCGAAAGAGTCAGGTGAGCATGATCACAGAGCCCGGTGCCGTTCTTGCAGTCGGATGCGTTGAGTTGCTGCCTGGAACCGTCCACGGTCGCGACTTCCGCTGTAGTCAGCTTTGAGCGGTCACAGGCCCCCGATCCGTCCTTGCAGTCGGCGAGGTTGCGCCGGCGGGCCGCCGCGGACGAATCACGCGCTTCGGCTGGCGTCAGTTTGGAGGGGTCGCAGGACTGCATACCCTCGTCGCAGTCGGCTACATTACGCTTGTGGTCAGCTACCGCCAACGCCACGGCTTCGGGATCGGAGAGCTTCGAATGGTCACAGGAAGCGTAGCCGTTTCTGCAGTTCGCAACGTTCCGCCCGTGGCTGGCGAGAGCCACTTCCGTCGACTGCTCCGCGCTCAGCTTCGATTGATCGCAATCCGCGCGGCCAGCCTTGCAGGACTCCAGATTTTGTCCGCCCGCTTTTTGCGCAAGATCGGAAGACTGAGGGAATGCCAGAAGAGGCCAGAGACAAAGACTGAAACAGGCTACCGGGGTCCAAAGACACTTCCGTAGACTTACGTTCATGGTGTCCGCCTTCTGGAAAGATTCGTCCCCTCGGTGTCGAGAGGCCGTTGTAAACGTCTTTGTGACGCGACCGGAACTGGTCTGTGGTTCCGGTCACATCACAAAGCCTTGTTGCTGACTTCGTTCCCCATGCAAATGATTGCTTGCTCTGTTATCTCGCTTGCGCGACGTGGGCCTGGTGGCCGGCTTCAGATACCGCCTGCACAAACGCCTGTCCGCTTTCTGGAGTTGTCGCACGGCCCGAAAGAATTTCGCGGAACATCATGTGATGGCCGTAAATAGCGCGGGTTGAGTCGTTGTCCTGCTCGATCACCGCACCTTCCAGGGTGAGGCCGGCGAATACGCCCTTCGAGCGGGAGTAGGTCAACACTTCCGTGTTGAGCAATATGTCAGTTCCGACTGAAGTGTGGCGGCCGACTGGGCCTGCAGCCACGGATCCTTCACCGGTGAGTTCGAACTTGGCCGAAAGCAGATGTTGCAGACCACGGTCGTTCATGACGAGCATGACCAGGTCCACGCCTTCAACGCCGATCTGCAATCCCCAGCTGCCACCACCGACGGAAACGAATGCGGGAGCGCTCCAGCCTTCCGGCGTGCGGCAGGAAGCCACTCCTCGGCCGTGTTTGCCGCCAATGATGAAGCCGCCTTTAAGCAAATTTGGCACTACGACGATGCATCTCGCGCCGTTCAACACATCCTCGGGGATGCCTTTGTCGGGCGCCACCATAATCGACTGCAGAACTTCCACTGACCTTCGCATGCGGTCGACCGTATCTTCCCGGTCCGATCCGGCGAAGGCGTACGTGCCGACCATGCCCATCATGCTCATCAATAGCAGCGAAATTATCTTCTTCATGTTCATGAAATTGTTCCTTTCGGATTGTGGAACTAAGAGGAGAGAACTTCAGATGGCTGACTTAGTTCAGGGGACCTGAAAGAGACAGCCGAACTGCCCGCCTCTGCAATGATGATCGCCCAGCGCTTTGACAATAGCTGATCTGAATTGCTCACTTCGTTTTCGCAATCGCGGCAGATGAACCGAAACTTATCTTGCCGGCCGAAGGTTTTTTCGGCAGGTGAGCAATCCTGCTCAGAATTGCTCGCCGTGAACTGTCACGATTCCATGTCGGGGGTGTGATTCGCGAGACGCGTGCTCATTCCGTTTCCTGCCCCGTGATGAAACTGGCCCAGGCTTCTGGGAGAAAGACAAGAAGGTGCGCTGATGGAACCCTATCTTCCTCCGCTCCGCAATCGGGTTCGCAGATGGCTCGCTTGCTTGCCTGAATGGCTCGAGAAGTTGGTCGCGACACTTAGACCGCAGGAAGCTCGATCCCAGAGGATGTGCCCATTCTGCGGGTTGATCACGCCACGAGCCAAAAGATTCTGCCTAGAGTGTGGAAAGCCGCTGAGAGGCATTCCGGCTGGGCGGAAGGATGCACCACAAGGTTGAACGTAGAACGTTGAACGTAGAACGTTGAATATCGAATATAGAAGGTTGAACTGAGGAGACTGAAATGCTTTGGACGATTGTTGCTGTGCTTCTGATTCTGTGGCTTCTGGGCTTTAGCCTGCACGTGGCCGGCGGTCTGATTCACATACTCCTGGTCGTTGCCTTGGTTGTGGTGGTCATCAATCTGTTGAGTGGCCGCAGCGCGGTCTGACGTTGTTCGAAAGATGGCGAAACCGCGGTTCGCCAGAGGCGCTCAATCGTGCAGAACTATGTTGAGCAGCGAACTGTGGACCTGCAGCGCACCTTCGGTGCCGCCGGCGTAGTGGATAAGGCCCAGCTTCCGGAACCGGTTCATGAAAAAGCTGACCCGCGAGCGCGTGGTTCCAACCATGTCGGCCAGGGTTTCCTGGCTGATTTTGGGGACCACGGTTTCCGGGATGCCTTCCTTGCCGAAGTGAGCGAGCAATAGAAGGACGCGGGCCAGCCGTTTCTCGCAGGAGTTGAACAATTGGTCGACCAGATCCTCTTCGTAACGGATATTGCGCGCCAGTAAATAAGCCACGAACATCTCAGAAAGCGCGGGTTCGCGGCGAAGTGCTTCGATCATCGTGTTCTTCTCGACCCGAAGAATCTCGCAATCCGTCATCGCCGACGCGGAGCCCATCCGCAAGAGCTGACCTGCCAGCGCACCCTCTCCAAAGAAGTTTCGTTCGCTCACAATCCCGATCGTGGCTTCCTTGCCAACCTTCGATACCACGGTGAGCCGCACTTTGCCTTTTTGGACGTAGTAGACAGCGTCCGCGCCGTCTCCTTGCGCAAATATCGTTTGCTTTTTCGGAATCGCCAATATCTTCCTGCCAACTCCCATGGTCGCGAGGAAGGTTCTGGGATCGAATCGACTGCGCCTTCTCGCTGCCACCTTGGTGCTCATTCCGAAATTAAGTATACCCCGCGGATGGGCCCATTCGAGTGAATCGCGAACGCCGGAATCGTCACGTACTAATTCTCAACTTCGGCAAATTTCAGGGAAAGTGGTCACTTTTGGGCATTTTATTTTTGTCGCGCGGCACAATATAAGTGGTGCGAAGAAGGGAAATTCATTCTCACCGCCGGTGAAAGAAACGATGCCAAGCAAAGTTCAAGTGGGCTCGATCCTGATGAAAGAATGGCCCGGAAAGCCTCAACTTCTTGGGCTGGAAAGTGAACCCTGTTCCGGGGAGTGGAGTCTGCTCAAGATTATGGATGGCTTCACTGTTGATCGCGAGATTCATGCTGCGGGATGGAATTTCTTTTTCATGGCTCCGGAATTCAAGGCATCGTTCTTTGGGAAAATCGGAGCCGAGAAAATCCAAAAGGCGCTAGCGCGCATCCTAGGCAAAGTGAAGCAGCACAACTTCAATGGGCTCGAAGTTACGGGGATCGTTGCCCGGCGCTTTCTGGGAGTGCCGTACGTGACCGTTTCCGCGCACTCGCGCCACCTGCAGCAGAGTTGCTTCCTGGATGGCGCCGCGGTGCGGCATACTTCCCAGCACAACGCGGAATGGGCTCGAGGCTGACGGCCGCTTCGGTCGCGGGTTGGGTATCGGGCCGGGGCCTTTTCCAGCAGATCGGGTCGAGCCAACGCAGACCTGAGGTTCTCCGGCTGCTCATTTTTCCTCGACTGCTGGTCGCCGTTCTCGATGTGGCTCGGTGCGAGGCTGGCCAGTGCTCAGCTCACATTTTTCGCCCGGCTTCGCGCCACAGGTAGGGCAACGAACCGCCAACGCCTTCTTCGGTTCGACCTTCATGGCTACACCTTGCGCCGTCTTGCGCCAAAATTCTGGTCAATTGTGACCAGTACGCAATCCATTCTTGTTGAATACTGACAACAGGCTAACCGCTAATCTGTCTCCGGTGTTCGTTGTGTGGCCCTTCTTAGCAAGGGATCTTAAGAGAGAACTGTTCTCACCAGAAATAGGGAAAATGGCGCTACCCATCACTGTGTTTCCAAACCGGACCCTGGAAGTCGTCAGTCCTCGCCTGCTCGCGCGAGAGATGACTTCAGCCCCAAGCGTGCGATGGCAATCGCAACCATCGCTGCCCAGCCGGATCGCGGTGATCGGCAACTACCTTCCGCGGCATTGTGGAATTGCCACGTTCACCACGGATCTGTGCAGCGCGATTGCCGACGAATACGGAACCGCCCGGCTGATGGCGCTGCCGGTCAACGACACCGAAGAAGGGTACGACTATCCCGCGCGGGTACGATGGTCCCTGGCCCAGGACGACGTGAAGTCGTATCAGGATGCCGCCGAATTTCTGAACTTCAACAATGTCGACATGGTTTGCCTGCAGCACGAGTATGGAATTTTCGGCGGCCCCGCGGGAAGCCATATTTTGCATCTGCTGCGGGGCTTGAAAATGCCTCTGGTGACCACGCTGCACACGGTTCTGCGCGAGCCCGATCCCAGCCAGATGAGGGTGATGGAAGAGATCGCGGAGCTCTCCGACCGGCTCATCGTCATGAGCCAGCTTTCATCGCAATTCCTGCAGGAAATTTTCAAGGTTCCAGGCAGCAAGATCGATATGGTGCCGCACGGAGTTCCAGACCTGCCATTCCTGGATCCCAATTTCTACAAAGACAGGTTCGGAGTGGAAGGGAAGGCGGTTCTGCTCACTTTCGGCCTGCTGTCGCCGAACAAGGGAATCGAAAATGTGATTCAGGCGCTGCCGCAGATTTTGTCCAGCCACAAGCACGTGGTTTATATGGTTGCCGGCGCGACCCATCCCCATATTTTCCGCCGCGAGGGAGATCGTTACCGGGAGTCCCTGCAGGCACTGGCGAAGAAAGTCGGAGTGGAATCGCAGGTGATTTTCCACAACCGTTTCGTCAGTCCTGAAGAAATGGTTGAATTCATTGGCTCCGCAGATATCTACATCACGCCTTACCGACATGAAGCGCAAGTGGTTTCGGGCACGCTGGCTTACGCACTGGGGGCGGGCAAGGCGATCATCTCCACTCCCTACTGGCACGCGATCGAATTGCTGGACGACCGGCGCGGCGCGCTGGTTCCATTCGAAAATCCCGATGCGATTGCGCAAAAAACAGTCGAACTCCTGGACACTCCCGCGATTCGCCACGCCATGCGCAAACGCGCTTACCTGTTCGCGCGGGAAATGGTCTGGAAGCGGGTGGCGCAAGGCTACATGGAAAGTTTCGCGCGGGTTCGCGGCGACCGCATGGCGGGCCCGAAAGTCCAGTTCTCGGCCCGCATGACTGACAAATCGTTGGACGAAGATCAGCTGCCTCCGCTCAAACTGAATCATCTGCGCCGGATGACCGATGACACTGGCATGCTGCAGCACTCAGTCTTTACCATCCCGAACCGCAACGAGGGATACGCCACCGACGACAACGCCCGCGCCCTCATCCTTGCCGTGCAGCTCGAACAAGTGGACCGCGAGCATGTACCGGAGCGTCTCGATGTAGGACGATATGAACGCCGATGGGGAAGCGCAGACTCGTTTTCCGCAAATTTCGCTGGCGTCTATCTTTCATTCCTGGAGCACGCTTTCAGTCCCGCAAAAGGCAGATTCAGAAACTTTCTCCGTTATGATCGCGGGTGGAGCGAGCCCGTTGGCTCCGAAGACTCTCACGGGCGGGCATTGTGGGCACTGGGCACAGTTTTGGGTCGATCCCAGGATCAGGGCTTCAGGGGCGCGGCGGGGCGCTTGTTCGAATATTCGCTGCCGACGGCGGTGGAATTCAGCAGTCCGCGGGCGTGGGCCTACACCCTGCTCGGAATTCAGGAGTATCTCGCTTCGTATCCCGGAGATCGCGACGCGCAGAAAGTGCGATCCGTTCTCAGCCGGCGTTTGCTCGAAATGTATGAGTCGGTCCGAAGTCCTGACTGGAAATGGTTCGAAAATGTTCTGGCCTACGGAAACGCGAGATTACCCCAGGCCCTGTTGTTAGTGGGCTCCGCTTGCTCCGATCACCGCATGGTTTCCGCTGGTCTGGAGTCGCTGGATTGGCTTTCGCAAACCCAACGCTGCGAAACCAACGGCCACTTCGTGCCCATCGGCGCGCACGGGTTTTATCACCAGGGTGGGGAAAAGGCTCGCTTCGATCAGCAGCCGATCGAAGCCGCAGGCGCGGTTTCCGCGTGTTTGCAAGCCTATCGCGTAACCGGGGATGGCCGCTGGCGGAACCAAGCCTGGTCGGCGTTCCATTGGTTCCTCGGCAACAACGATCTGCAACTTCCGCTCTATGATTCGGTCACGGGCGGTTGCCGGGACGGCCTGCATCCTGACCGCGCCAATGAAAACCAGGGAGCAGAATCCACGCTCTCGTTCCTGATGGCGCTCGTCGAAATGCGCTCTCTCCCGGAGTTTGAACCGCCGGAGTCTCTACCAACGGATACCCAGTTATGACCATGCCCGTAGAAAAGCCCGTCAGCCTGCTCAGTACCGACTTCGAACCATTACTTCATCGCCATCCTTCTAACCCAATCCTTACATCCAGAGATTGGCCGTACCCCATCAACAGCGTATTCAATGCAGGCGCGACACGGCTGGCGGATGGAACCACCTTGCTGCTCTGCCGTGTGGAAGATCGACGCGGCTTGTCGCACCTTTGCGCGGCTCGTTCCCGCAATGGCGTCGATGAATGGGAGATCGACAAAGAACCCACGTTAATGCCCAGCCCGAAGGACCATCCGGAGGAAATCTGGGGCATTGAAGATCCGCGCATCACGTTCGTTCCCGAACTGCAGCAATACGTCGTCACCTACACGTCCTATTCCCGCGGCGGCCCCGGCGTGTCGCTGGCCCTTACCAAAGACTTCCGCACTTTCGAGCGCTATGGCGTAATCATGCCGCCCGACGACAAAGACTCCGCACTTCTGCCGCGAAGAATCAGCGGCTACTGGGCGCTGATTCATCGTCCCGCGACCAATCTCGGAGCGCATATGTGGATTTCCTACTCGCCCGATCTGCGTTATTGGGGCAGGCACCGGCCGATGTTGGAAGCGCGCCGCGGTGCCTGGTGGGATGCCAACAAAATCGGACTATCGCCGCCGCCCATCGAGACCTCCACGGGATGGCTGGTTTTATATCACGGGGTGAGGCACACGCCATCGGGCTGCCTGTATCGACTGGGCTTGGCCCTGTTCGATCTTCAGAATCCGGAAAAGTGTCTGATGCGCGGCGATTCGTGGATCTTTGGTCCCGAAGCGAAATACGAAGTACAGGGCGATGTGGACGATGTGGTGTTTCCCTGCGGATACACCATGGACGCCGATGGCGACACCCTGAACATCTATTACGGAGCCGCGGATTGCGCGATTGCCCTGGCTCGCGCCAGCGTTCGCTCGCTGCTCGTGTGGCTCGATGCCAACGGAAGTTGCGAGCGCCGGCAACGCGCTCAGGATTTATGAACCGGCTGCTCGGCATCTTGCAATTTATTTTTCGCTGCCGGCATAAACACATGAGCCGTGTGTTCACTATCAAGAACCGCACCTACCGGGTCTGCTTCGATTGTGGCCGGGAATTCGACTTGCCCGATGCGGATCCGAATGCGCCGCTGCGGTTCGACGCGTCTCTGATTAACGATTGGGGACGAATCCCCATTCTGGACTGAAGCTTCCGCGGTTTGCTCATCTCACTTCTGATCGTTTCACTCTGGCAAACGTTCATTCTTAGCATGTGAGCTATCTTGCTCAGACGCAACGCCGCGGACCTGTCATGCTTTCTCTACTGACCCTAAGTACGAGCCGCGACCGTTGATTCGCAGCTCGCGTTGTTGAAATCGTTCAAGGTTGCTGGGGTTAGGACATGATCTGGTCACAACGTTAAAGCAACCAATCAACAGTCTTCATCCGTGTGTACCGCCAAACCTTGCGGTGAACACGATTCGAACCTAAGCACTCTCTAAAACCCGAGATCGGGGCCACACCTCCAGCGGATGGGAGGGGTTAGCCCACGAAACTTAATAGCACTTGCTTGCAAGGCTTACTCGGAACCGAAGGAAGGTCAACGATCATGCCCTTAATTCAACTCCTGGAAGTTCTCATCGTGGTGGGGGTTCTCCTGTGGCTGGTGAATCGCTTCATCCCTATGCAGTCAACCATTAAGTCAATCTTGAACGGCGTGGTCGTGATTGCGCTGGTTCTATGGATTCTAAATGTTTTTGGTCTGTTCCACGCCTTTTCCGGCATCCGCATCGGCAAAGGATGACGTGTGAGCGAGGTTCCCTAAGAGACCAGGCCCCGCGAAATTCCAGCCTCTAAACCGCACAACCGGGCAGCAATCTGCCCCAAGGAGTTCCTTTGAAAACCAAGCTTTTGTTAGCCGCCGGAATCACCCTCGGTTTGAGTGCGTTTGCTCAGACCAACTCGCAATCAACTCTTGTGGTCAAGTCGAATGGCCCAACGCCTGTCTTCCGCGTAAGCGTTGTGAGTCGCAGCGTGCAAGCCGTCAATTACCGGCATCGCAGCGGGTCCACCAAGATGGATTTCGCGGGCACGGATTTGATGCGTTCGGCGGACGGGGTAGCCCAGGTAAACAGCAAACGGGGATCGATCGAGATCGAAGCAGAATTCGCCGGCTTGGACAGGCCAACCAGCTTCGGTAACGAATATCTCACTTATGTTTTGTGGGCGATTTCACCCGAAGGTCGCGCCGTGAACCTGGGAGAAGTATTGGTTGGCGACAACCATCGCAGCAAGCTGCGCGTGACCACAGACCTCCAGGCCTTTGCCATGATCGTTACTGCAGAGCCTTATTACGCGGTTCGTCAGCCCAGCAACGTGGTCGTACTCGAGAATGTCGTTCGCGAAGACACCAAGGGAACGATTGAGGCGGTAAACGCAAAGTATGAGCTCATGGAGCGCGGCGGATATATTCCAACCGGGTACAAGTTCGATCCGGTGGTTTTGAATGCCCGGTTGCCGCTCGAATTTTTCGAAGCGCGGAACGCGCTGCGTATTGCTCAATCCGAGGGAGCCGACCAGTATGCGAGCGACAGTTATCAGCGTGCCGTCCAGTTGATGGATAGCGCGGACAGTTTTGCCACGGAAAAGGGCGCCCCCAAAAAGCAGCTGATCGCAGTTTCCCGCGAAGCCGTGCAGACCGCGGAGGATGCACGCGAAATCGCAGTCAAGAAGATGGGCGAAGTCCGCCTGGCCAACGAACGCCAGGATTCCGCCGATGCACAGGAACATTCGCAGGCTCGCGCAGATGAAGCAATTCGGCAGAAAAACCGAGCGCAGCGCGATGCTTCGAACGCTCAAGACGCTACGGCTCAAGCACAATCTGATAACGCGCAGGCTCAGGCTGCAAAGGCGCAAGCTGAGTCCGATGCGGCAAACGCCCGGAACGCGGCCAGCGATGCACAAGCAGCGACGGCCAGAGCTCAATCGGATATGGCGGCCAACCAGGCTTCCTCGGCAACCGCACTCTCCGCAGCCCAGGCCGATGCCGATCAGTCGCGTCGGGACACTCTGACGGCGCAGCAGGCCGCGCAACAGGCGGAAGGCGACAAAGCGGCCATGCGCACCCGATTGTCGGAACAGTTGAACGCAGTGCTCCAGACTCGCGAAAGCGCACGCGGACTCATCGTCAGCATGTCCGACGTTCTGTTTGACACTGGCAGGTTTTCTTTGAAGTCGGGCGCGAGAGAGAAACTGGCGAAAGTTGCCGGTATTCTGCTGGCTTACCCTGGGCTCAACATTGAAGTCGGCGGCTACACGGACAACGTGGGCGGCGACGCTATGAACCAGACGTTGTCGGAGAATCGAGCGGGATCAGTACGCGACTACCTGGTGCAACAAGGAGTCTTGGCAAATTCGGTTTCGTCGCGCGGCTTCGGCAACACTTTGCCCGTGGCTTCTAACGATAACTCCGCGGGTCGGCAGCAGAACCGGAGAGTAGAACTTCTCGTCTCCGGCGAAGCCATCGGCAGCCCAGTCAACCCGACGACAGGAAGCTTGCAGTAGAAGCACAGTGGGGAGCAAATCGAATCGATCGCGGAGGCAACACCTATGAAGCTCGTTGGAATGATCAGCACTGCAGTTTTGTCTTTGACCCTTGGAGTCGTAGGTCCGGCGTTCGCCCAGGAACCGCACGACCAGCAGGAAGAACAGAAGGACAAGCCGGCGGCCAAGGAAAACGAAAAGAAGGCGCAACCGGCGAAGCCAGAGGAGAAGGGCACCCAGGCGGAGAAAAACTCTAGGCCCGAGGAAAAGAACGCCAAGCCCGAAGCAAAGCCCGCTCAGGAGCAGCACGCACAGGCTAAGCCAGCAGCGCAGGCTCAGCGCGGCCGTATTCCCGACGACCGTTTCAAAGCCAATTTCGGACAGGGGCACACGTTTCGTGTCAGCCAGGGCGACTATAACAATCGCCGCTTCCAGTATGGAGGCTATTCGTTTGGGTTCGTAGGGGTGTGGCCGAGCAACTGGCTCTACACGCAGAACGTTTATGTCGTCGAAATCGACGGCGTGTATTACCTGTGCAACGCCAGCTATCCCGGCGTGAATCTTGAACTCAGCTTCGCGCTTTAACTGCAATCAACGCCGTAGCTGCATCAACCCTAGTCGGCGCGGTCCACAGTGGCTCGCGCCCTTCCCCATATTGCAGGGAAAAGGAACGACAAAATGCTTGGAACTATACTGATCGTGATTCTGATTTTGGCACTTCTGGGAGCCTTGCCACGGTGGTCGCATAGTCGCGACTGGGGTTACGCCCCGACCGGCGGCGTGGGAGTGATCCTGTTCATCGTCGTGATTCTGTTAGTTCTCGGCAGGATTTGAGCCGTGCGCCACGAACCCGCCGCGGCCGGCGCCATCTCGAGCACTCGGCGCCGTTTCTCTTCCCGTGCCGCGGCACTGGTTGCAGTCGTTCTGATTTACAGCAGCGTTTTATCCGGATACTCGGTTCTAACCCATGAGGAGATCGTTGATCTGCTGTGGACCGCCGAGATCCAGCCTTTGCTGCTCCAGCGATATCCCGGCCTTTCGGAAGACCGACTCAAGGACGCGCACGCCTTCGCCTACGGCGGCGCCGTCATTCAGGATCTCGGTTACTACCCGTTCGGCAACAAAGAGTTTAGCAATTTGGTGCATTACGTTCGCACCGGCGACTTTGTTCGCGAGTTGCTGCTCGAAAGTCAGGATGTCAATGAGTACGCCTTTGCGCTGGGTGCCCTGTCGCACTATGCGGCAGATATCTCCGGACACCCCACGGTCAATCTGGCCGTCGCGATAGAATATCCGAAACTGCGGGCAAAGTTCGGCAAATCAGTTCGCTATGCCGACAACAAGACAGCGCACCTGAAAACCGAATTCGGCTTCGACACCGTGCAGGTCGCGAAGAATCGGTACGCTTCGCAGCAGTACCACGATTTCATCGGCTTCCAGGTATCCAAACCCCTGCTGGAACGGGTCTTTCCCGTGGTTTACGGAGTGGAACTGAAAGACGTGCTCGCCCACGAAGAGCTGGCGGTGGGCTCCTATCGTTTTGCCGTCAGCCGGCTGATTCCGCAAATGACGGAAGTCGCACTGCAAATCCACAAGAAAGATCTGATGCGCGAGACGCCGGATTTCGCAAAAGAGAAGTTCCTCTATCGTCTCTCGCGTTCCGACTACGAAAGGGATTGGGGAAAAGACTACGTGAAGCCGGGTGTGGTTATCCGGATCGTGTCGACACTCTTGCGATACGTCCCCAAAATAGGTCCTTTCAAGGGGATGGCTTTCAATAATCCCACCCGGCAAACTGAGGATATGTACTTCAAGAGCATCAATGCGACCGTCGACCGGTACCGTGCTTTCCTCGAACAAGTGCGCAACAACGACCTGGTGCTGCCCAACTGCGATCTCGATACCGGCCAAGCGACCAGGCCGGCGGAATACCCTCTCACGGACGATGCCTACGCGAAGTTGTTGGCTCAACTATCGGAGCGGAAATTTGATCGGACTTCCCCAGAGCTGCGCGACAACATTCTGCAGTTTTACTCCGACGATTCGGCTGCCATCGATACCAAAAAGGATCCGGTTCGTTGGCGGCGCGTGCTGACGTCGCTCGAGCAGTTGAAGTCCGTTACGCCAGTGCCGACGGCGGGCAGCTCTACACCGTTCAGCTCTACGCGATGATCGCGCGGTTGCTCCACTTCAACAAGTGATTCCACGCATTTCCCTGTCAACAGAAGCCTTAAGTCTCGATCTGTAGTTGCCCCAGTTGTGGGCGACGACTTTCGCGTACGCTCAACCCCTCCAAGTTCTGCAGCGACGGCAACAGCCACAGTTGCTATTTATGCTTCCTGGAAAATCTCTATGCCGGATCGCACAGTCCCCCGGTCGCGAAATAATCGCCGTACGGACTATCGAACTGTTACTATTTATATCGTTTTATTTCGTTTGCACAGTGGAAGCAGCGAATCTTTCGATAGGGTTTTGATAAATGCAAATCTGTGGGCGCACGTCTGCCGTTGAGTTCGACGGAAATCTGCCGCTCGAAGTGTGGCCACAATAATGGTGCCTACGAGCTAGCAGGATGCTCTTCTTGGGAGGACGATCGTGAAAAGTTTGTCTCTAGGTCTTGTATTGATGTGCGTCTCCGGGGCGTTTGGCCAGACCAACTCCTCGTTCTATGTGTCGACGACTGGGGATGACTCGAATCCCGGCACACAAACGGCACCTTGGCGCACCGTTCAACATGCCGCAGACACCGTGCGTGCGGGCACTACCGTAAATGTGCGGGGCGGAGTCTACGAAGAACTCGTGGCCATCAAGACGTCCGGCAACGCGAGCGATGGATATGTTACTTTTCGAAGCTATCCCGGCGAAACGGCCATCCTCGACGCCACACATTTCACTCCGAATAGCAGAAGCGCCATACTGACCATTCACGACAAGAGTTACGTCAGAATCGAAGGTTTTGAAATTCGCAATTTCCATACCGCCGAACATCGGCAGACTCCATTGGGCATCAGTGTGATGGGGGCCGGTTCCCATATAGAACTACTGAAGAACAACGTCCATCATATTGAGCAGATTTTTAATGGGCGGGATGGTCCGGGACATGGCGCCAACGGGTTTGGCATTGCCGTGTACGGTACCGACGCTAAAACTCCCATCAGTGAATTGGTGATTGACGGCAACGAGGTGCATCATCTTCAGACCGGTTCGAGCGAGTCGCTGGTAGTGAACGGGAACGTTACCAATTTTCGCATCACGCACAATGTGGTGCACGACAACAACAATATTGGAATCGACGTCATCGGTTTCGAGCGCACGGCACCGGACCCTGCTGTTGACCAGGCTCGCGATGGGGTCGTCAGCGGCAATCTGGTTTACAACATCACATCGAAGGGCAATCCGGCCTACGGCGATGATGTAAATTCCGATGGCATCTACGTGGACGGCGGCACCAGAATCCTGATCGAGCAGAATGTCATGCACGATGTGGACTTTGGAATCGAGCTGGCCAGCGAGCACAAGGACCGCGCCACCAGCTACATCACGGCGCGAAATAATCTTATCTATCACTGCCATACCGCGGGGGTTTCCATCGGCGGTTACGCGCCGGAGCGGGGACACACCGATCATTCCACAGTGGTCAACAACACGCTCTACGACAACGATACGTCGGATACAAAATCTGGTGAGTTTCAGATGCAGTGGAACATGGCGGACGATATTTTTGCGAACAACATCGTCTACGCGGGGCCCCGCTGCCTTATCGCGGTGAACAAATCGCAGGTCGACAAAGACCATCCGCCGGTCGTTATCGATCACAATCTTTATTACTGTGCTTCCGGGCCGAAGGCGAGCACATGGGAAGAATCTTCTGCCCACCTGACAGGGTTCGACAATTATATTCAGTCAACGAGGAATGACCGTCATTCCCGTTTTCTGGAGCCGCATTTTGTTGACGCCGCGGCGAACGACTTTCATCTGCGATCAGATTCGCCCGCAATCGCTTCTGGCACCACGGACGGGGTGCGAGTGGGAGAACTGGATCTTGAAGGCTTACAGCGAGTCAAATCCGGAAAGATTGACATCGGCTGCTACCAAAGAAAATAGGAATAGCCATGTTGAAATTGGACGTGAATCGCCGCGAATTTCTGAAGATCACTGCTGGCGCCGGAGCCGCGTTGGCCATGCCAACTTCAGGACCTGCAGCTGTCTCCTCCAAAATGATCGGCATCCAGGTCGGAGCAATTTCGTTTGTGGATGAAGGTACCGAGAAAGTCCTGGATGTGCTTCAGGAACGTGGGGGTGTGAATACCCTGTTTCTTGCGGTGTTCACCTATGGTCGTGGTATCGCCGGAAGACAGATTCCGGGCCAGCCACTGCCCGATCACGGCAAGCAGGAATATGATCTCAATTTTCACGGAGGGAATTTCGCTACTCCTCATCCCCAGTACTACAAGAACACGGTTCTCAAAGAGACTCGCGCGCCCGACCACGGCGACCTGGATATCCTGGCCGAAGTGCTCCCTGCCGCCAAGAAGCGCGGCATCAAAGTAATCTGCTGGCTTGAAGACGTGTTTCGCGGCGACCTGCCGAACATCGGAAAACTGCAGGAGCGAGATCTGTACGGGCGGAATGCCGAGACGCTGTGTGTCAACAATCCGGACTACCGGAATTTCCTGACCGGCTTGGTCGAGGACTATGCCCGTTCCTACGACATCGACGGAATTATGTGGGGATCGGAGCGGCAGGGTGCGCTTTCGGACAGCTTGGGAGCCACGCATGACACGCCGCCGATCGACCCTGGCGAAGTGACCTGCTTCTGCGAGTTTTGCCGGAGCAAGGCGAAAGAGCGCGGCATCGATGTGGAGCGCGCCAGGCAGGGATTTCTGGAGTTGGAAAAATTCGTTCGCTCGGCGCGGAGCGGCATACGTCCCGTGGACGGTTACTACGTTCAATTCTGGAGGCTTTTATTGCGGTATCCCGAACTCGCTGCCTGGGAAATGCTCTGGACGAACAGCCTTCGCGACACTTACGCCGCAATATACAAAACGGTAAAGACGGCGAAGCCGACGGTACCCGTAGGTTGGCACATCTGGCACAACAATTCCTTCAATCCCATCTACCGTGCGGAGCAGGACCTTCATGAGCTCTCGAATTATTCAGATTTCATCAAGATCGTTATGTATAACAACTGCGGCGGCGAGAGGATGGCGCTGTATGCGGACAATATCGGCTCGACGCTTTATCGAGATCTCTCAAAACCGAGCCTGATCGAGTTTAACTATGCACTGATGGGATTCGGCCAGCCCAGCCAAGAAGGTAGCTACGATCAGATTCCTCACACAGGTCTTTCGGCTGATTACGTCTATCGCGAGACGAAACGCGCCCTGGGGGGTGTTGCGGGCACGAGGACTTTGGTCTGGCCGGGCATCGACATCGATATCCCGACCGAACCCAATAACAGCAAGTGTACGCCGCAGAGCGTTAAGGAAGCAGTCCTGGCGGCTCTCCGCGCAGGCGCGCCAGGTGTGATTCTATCTCGCAAGTATTCCGAGATGCGGCTCGCCGATCTCAGCGGCGCTGGAGAAGCGATTCGCGAGTTGAAACCATCGAGTTGAGAAGCACTGGCGGGAGCGGCCTCGCCATATCTAGATTTCCTGACGACTTCCTTTGCTTCGCGATCCCAGCCTCTATACGACTGCGCGATAGCTATCCAGATTGCTGACATTTCGACAGCCCCCAGATAATCTTGCCGATTGAATCCCAGTGCTCTCGAAACAGCGACGAGGGAATTTGCGAATTGATTTTGAATTCGTTTGCTAGAAATAACCCGCCAGACTAGGATATTGCCTCTCGCACCGCCACTGCAACGGTACGAGATTAAGGAGGCTCCCTTGAGAATTCGCCCGCGCCGCTGCGCTTTCCTGCTCTCCGGAGTCTTGATTTGTGGGGCAGCAATGTCGCTTGCGCAAACCGAGACCACGCCGGGTTCGGGCAATCCCGGCCAAGCCATTCCCGGCACGGGTGGAGTGAGCGCGTTCGCGGGCAGCGTGCCGGCGAAACTTGTTCCAGGTGTTATGCCACTTTCGCTGCAGGATGCCATAAACCGCGGATTGAAGCAAAATCTCGGACTCCTGCTTTCGCATGCCGATATCGGCTCGGCTCGTGGACAGCGCTGGGAGCAATTGAGTGCTCTGTTGCCCCACGTGACCGCAGCGCCTTATGTGGATGCCTCGAAGATTAATCTCCCCGAGATCGGCCTTTCTAGTTTTCCTGGAGTTACCCTCCCACGATCGATTGGCCCTTTTTCTTACTTTGACGCGCGCGCCGCTGTGACTCAAACTCTATTCGATTGGAAGTCGGTCAACGCCACTCGCGCAGCCAGCCAGAGCCTGAAATCTGCTGCCTTTACTTTCAAGGATGCTCGGGATCTCGTCGTACTCGCCGTGGGCTATGTTTATTTGCAGGCCATTGCCGACGAGGCCCGCATTGAAACGGCCGAAGCGCAGGTGAAGACGGCACAAGCGCTCTACGATCAGGCAGCGGACCAGATCAATGCCGGCACCTCGCCGGACATCGACGGCCTGCGAACCAAGGTCGAGCTTCAGAACCGGCAGCAACAGTTGATCCAGGCGAAGAATAACTTGGCCATCCAAAAACTGACGGTGGCGCGCGTCATTGGCTTGGCTCCCGGCCAGGAATTTGAATTCACCGACAAGTCGCCTTACCAGGCGATCGAAGCCACCTCCGTGGATGAGGTTCTAGGCCGAGCTTACGCTTCGCGCTCCGATTTCCAGGCGGCGATGCGGGACGTGCGCGCAGCGGAATTCGCCCGAAAGGCCGCCGTGGCCGGATATCTGCCGTCGCTTTCTTTTAACGCAGATTACGGCTTAGCCGGGTCGCATCCCTCAACCGCAACTTCAGTGGCCGACGTGCGCGGAACACTCTCGATTCCGATCTTTCAGGGGGGCAGCGTTCACGCTGATGTCTTGCAGGCCGACGCGAGGCTGGAGCAGAGCCGCGAGCGCCTGGAGAATCTGCGCGCCCAAATCGATTCCGACGTGCGCGCGGCGCTGCTGAACCTGCAGTCTTCCGCGGATCAGGTGAATGTGGCACGCAGCAACATTGACCTGGCGGAGGAGACGCTGGTTCAGTCGCGCGATCGTTTCAGTGCGGGTGTCACCGATACCGTGGAAGTGGTGCAATCGGAAGAGGCCGTCGCGAGCGCGCACGAACAGTACATATCGAGTCTCTACAACTATAATTACGCGAAAATATCGCTGGTTCGCGCTCTGGGCATCGCTGAGCAGGGTGTCAAGGAATTTTTCAAAGGAAAGTAAACATGGCGGAAGAAAACCCACCCCGTACAGCAGCTGCCTCAGGAGAGGAAACTCTGGTCGATCCATCTCCAGTCGACCCATCTTCGGTTGATCCTTCGCCACTGACGGACAGGGGCCGTACCCCGAGGGTGCGGCGCGCTTCCGAGCGTCGCAGAAACATATTGATTGTGGCCGTCGTGTTGGTGGTGGTGATCGGAGGCCTGTTCTTGTGGCGCTACTTGAGCAGCTATGAATCCACCGACGACGCCCAGGTTGATGTTCACCTCTATCCCGTGAGCGCCCGGGTTTCCGGCTATGTGGTACGGGTCAACGTAGACGACAACCAATGGGTGGAGAAAGGTACGGTGCTGGTCGAGATCGATCCGAAAGACTATGAGGTTTCGGTCGCGCAGGCGCAAGCGAATCTCGCCAATGCCGAGGCAACCGCTCAATCGCTGAACATCACGGTTCCAATTACTTCGGTGAACACTTCGAGCCAACTGAAGTTCGCGACGTCTGGCATCGAAGACGCCAACGCCGGCGTCATTGCCGCCGAGAGACAGCTAAGCGCCGCGCATTCCCAGGTGGAGGCGGCGGAGGCGAACGATGTGAAAGTGCAAGACGATCTTCACCGCTACAAGTTATTGGTCGACAAGCGGGAGGTATCACAGCAAATCTACGATCAAGCACTGGCCGCGGCTAAATCCAGCACCGCGAGTGTAGAAGCCGCCCGCGCCACGGAGTCTGCCGCGCGGCAATTTGTCCAACAAGCCCAGAGCCGTTTGGCGCAAGCGAACGCGAACCACCAATATGCAGAGACCGCGCCACAGCAAGTGTCGTCATCCCAGGCTCGGGCGCGGGCCGCGATCGCCGATGTTGAGCAAAAGCGCGCTCTGCTTGAGCAGGCTCAACTGAATCTGGGATATACGAAAATCGTTGCTCCAGTAAGCGGCGAAGTGAACAAGACGGTGGTGGTTGGCATGAACGTCTCGGACGGGCAGCAACTGATCACCGTGGTACCGCTCGATGAGGTGTGGGTTACCGCCAATTTCAAAGAGACGCAGCTCAGGCACATGCGCATTGGACAGAGAGCGGAAATTCATGTGGACTCGAGCGGACGGACGTTTAAAGGCCATGTGGACAGCATCGCGGGAGCGACCGGTCCGCTGTTCAGTTTACTTCCCCCGGAGAATGCCACCGGAAACTACGTGAAAATTGTGCAGAGGATTCCGGTAAAGATCGTTCTCGAACCGGGGGAAAACCGCAATCGTCTGCTTCGCCCGGGCATGAATGTGGTGCCGGACGTTTCGCTCAAATGAGTGCCGCTGCTCTCACACTCGATCAGGAAGTTTGGCGGCCCAAGTACAATCCCTGGCTGATTGCGGTTGTCGTGGCGCTCGCGGCATTCATGGAGGTGCTCGACACCAGCATTGCCAACGTGGCCCTGCCGTATATGGCGGGGAATCTCGGGGCAAGCAACGACCAGAGTACCTGGGTGTTGACTTCGTATCTGGTCTCGAACGCGATCATCCTGCCCATCAGCGGCTGGCTCGCAGGCGCCTTGGGGCGGAAGCGCTTTTTCATGGCGTGTTTGAGTATCTTTACGGTGAGTTCTTTGCTCTGTGGTATTGCGCCGAGTCTCGGGTTTCTTCTTTTCTTCCGGGTGCTGCAGGGCGCGGGCGGCGGCGGACTGCAGCCGATGGCGCAGGCTATTTTGGCGGATACGTTTCCACCGCAGCAGCGGGGCTTGGCATTTGCCCTGTATGGAATTACGGCCATCATGGCGCCCACGATCGGGCCCACCCTGGGCGGCTGGATTACATTCAACTACTCCTGGCGGTGGATTTTCTTCATCAATCTTCCGGTCGGCTTGATTACGTGGTTTCTGGTGCGACGCTTTGTCGAAGACCCTCCGTACTTAGCCAAGATCAAGGCGGCGGGCGTGAAGTTGGACTATATTGGCATCGCTCTGCTCGCACTCGGTATTGGAGCGTTACAGGTGCTGCTCGATAAGGGCCAGGAAGATGACTGGTTCGGATCGCACTTCATCACGACTTTAGTCGTGGTTGCGACTGTGTGCCTGATCTCGCTGGTTATCTGGGAGTGGTATCAAAAGGCGCCCATCATCGACGTCCGCATGTTCAAGAGCTTTAACTTCGCGAGCGCGAGCCTGATGATGTTCACACTGGGAATTATGTTGTTCAGCAGTCTGGTATTGATGCCACAATTTCTGCAGACGCTGCTGGGATACACCTCGCAACTGGCGGGGCTTGCACTTTCGGCTGGAGGCCTTGTTTTACTGATTGAGATGCCCATCATGGGCCAGCTGACAACGAAGATCCAGGCGCGCTACCTCATTGCCTTCGGCTGGCTCGCCCTGTCCATCGCCATGTTTTATTCCACGAAGCGGATTGACTTGCAGATCAGCTTCAGCGCCGCCACGTGGTTGCGCATTGCCCAGGTGATTGGTTTGGGATTCCTGTTCGTGCCTATTACGCTGGTGGCTTACGTCGGAATTTCGCCGGAAAAGAATAACGCCGTCGCTGGAATCGTGAATTTCATGCGGAATATGGGAAGCAGCGTGGGCACTTCTTTAGTCACGACGTTGATTGCTCGACGCTCGCAGTTCCATCAGGGAAGGCTGGTGGAGAAGGCCAGGATCGACAACCCAAATTTCATTAATGCAGCGAAGGGCCTGAGTCAGCAACTGGCAATCTCCGGCGTGGGCAAGCACGAAGCGCAGATAACAGCCTACGCCAGGATTTATCAATCCCTGCAAGCCCAAGCAGCAAGCCTGGCATACATCGACACCTTCATGGTTCTTTGCGTGGGAGCGGCGATCATGTTCGGTCTGGCTTTTCTTTTGAAGAAGAATGATCCTGGCGGTGGTGGAGTAAGAATAGTGGAGTGAGGATCCAAACCCTTGGGTCTGGGGGAGATTGCGACGCAGATGATAAAAATCATCACCATCGAACGCGAGTACGGAAGTGGGGGCGGCGAAATCGCTCAACTGCTTGCCAAGCAGCTGGGCTGGAAGCTTTGGGATCAGTTGCTGACTGAGGAGATCGCCCGGCTTGCCGACTGTCCCAAGTCAGTCGTCGAGGGTCGAGAAGAACGGCCGGATCCCTTGTACTACCGGCTCTTCAAGTCATTCCTGCGTGGAAGCTATGAAGGAAGCATCAATGCGCACAAGCTGAAACTGGTCGACAGCGAATGCATTTTGAAGTTTACGGAACAGGTCGTTCAGCACGCGGCGAAAACCGGAAACTCGGTGATCGTAGGAAGAGGTTCGCAGCAGTTTCTCAAGAACCGCAAGGACACGTTGCGCGTGTTTCTTTATGCTCCCCGAGAAGATAAAGTGCGGCGCCTGTTGGATCGAGGCAAGAGCGAGAAGGAGGCCGAACAGCTCGTGGACACTGTTGATCGGGAACGCGTCGATTTCATCCAGAAGTATTTCCACGTCGAATGGCCCGACCGCCCGATTTACCACACCATGCTCAATACTGCGATCGGCGATGAGCCAGTCGTTCACATGATTCTGGATCTTATGAGAACCCTCGAGGCCAGGGTCTCGGCCACGGGTAGTTAACCCCAACCTCAGTTGCCCTGAAAAAGGCGCTTCGGAAATAGGAACTTACAGTAGATATTATCTAGGGCTGGGAATAAACGCGTTCGTCGTTCGTCGTTAGTTCTCTCTTTATACGCTGTCCCAACGTCTCTGGAGTTTTTCACAATGTCCATGCTGAACCGCCGTCTCCTGACCCTCTTCGCAACGGTCTGCGCCATGCCTTGCATCGCGCGATCCACTGACGATGGGGTCGCGCCGACCGCGGCCCCACCGACGCCGCAGATCTTTGCTCCCGTATCTCACTCGGGCAAGCCAACGCGGTGCATAAACTCTTCAAAACGTGGGTCCGAGCGGAGAGGATCGAAGCCAGAGCGCAGTAGAATGCTCGGATTAAATCGTTCTTCGTACGCTTTTTCGAGCCAGTGCATGGCTTGCTCGTTATTCCCCATGGATGCATAAATCATGGCGATGTGTGGGGCATTTGTAAGATCAGCGTTTGACCTTTTCTCAAGATCGCTCAGCAGCTTCATCGCTTCGTTCATTTTGCCGGATGCCACGTAGGCTCGGGCGAGATCAGCGGTGCAGATCGGGCTGCCTCCGGACAGCCGGACCGCCTTTTGGAGTTCCGCAACCGCTTCCTTGTCCATTTGTTTTAGCAGGTAGGCATCGCCAAGCTGTTTATGTCCGATGGCAAAAGTAGAATCCATTTCGATGATCTTGCGGCCCTGTTCTACCGATTCGTCGTAAGAATGCGTAAGGAGAAGAAATTCCGCCAAATCTGCGTTGATGATCAGGGATAGTGGATCGAGATTCTCCGCTTTTCTCATTTCCACAAGAGCCTCTTTGGGCCGACCCAATAGCCCCAAATTCATAGCGTTCCAATGGTGAGCGGTTGCGTAGCCTGGGTTTATTTCAATGGCTCGGCGGAACTCCTTCCCGGCAGAGTCGAAATCCCAGTCGAAGGCGCGCAAGCTGTATCCAAGTGAGGTGTGAGCTTCGCTCAGCGAGCTGTCCAGTTCCAGAGCTTTGATCGCCGCGGCCTTGGCTTTGGGGAGCGCCTCCTTGAAGCTCATCACCCCATACTGCCAGTCTCCCAACAACGCGTAAGTGTCGGCTAAACCAGAATAGGCTTGAGCGTATTCCGGGTCTTCTTCGATTGCCTGATTGAAATAGGCCAGGGCGGCTTTCAAGCCATCCGCGGTTCGTTTATTCCAGAAGTAGCGCCCCTTGAGATAGGACTGGTAGGCTTCCGGATTAACAGCCTTTGCGCGTTTTAGCGCAGCCTGCTCCCGCGGAGTCAAGTTGATCCGAATTTGATCTGCAATCGCGCTAGCCACACGGTTCTGAAGCGCCAAGGTATCCCGCAACTCACCCTCATAGCTCTGCGACCACAGGTGCTTGTCCGTAGAGGCCTCGATCAACTGCGCCGTGATGCGGACCTGCTCGCCCGAACGGAGCACCGTGCCTTCTACCACGGCGTCCACGTTCAGTTCGCGAGCGATCTGCGGCAGAGGCTTGCGCGCTCCCTTGTAAGCCATTACCGAGGTACGGGAGATTACCCGTAAAGCGCTGATCTGCGCCAAGTCCGTGATCAACTCGTCGGTCATGCCGTCCGCGAAGTAATTCTGGGAACCGTCGCCAGATAGGTTTTCGAGCGGAAGCACCGCGATGGATCGGATGCCCGTGGGAACGGGGATTTGCGAACGAAATCGCCAAGCGAAGAAAATCAGCAAACTCAGCACGAGTGCCAGCGCGCCGATGACCCGACGCGCCGGCCACAGCCGGCGTTGCAGTGCAACCGCCAACCCGATGCCTTGGATCTTATGCCGGGGGTCTGCGGCCGGCAGATCTCCCGCCACAGGTTCTTGCCTTTTTGAGCGGGCGTCTGTATCGACAACTGACACCTCCGCAAGAAAGCGATAGCCGCGTTTTGGAAGTGTCTCGATGAATCGCGGACTCTCAGCGGAATCTCCCAGGGCGCTCCGCAGCTTCCCGATGGCGATATTGAGAGCCTGATCGAAATCACCGAAACTTTCGTTCGGCCATACTCGGCTGCGCAATTCCTCACGGGTCACGACTTCACCCGGGTGTTCCAGCAGGACCTCCAGTAGCTTCATCGGCTGCTGCTGCACTCGGATTCTCAAGCCCGCCTTGCGTACCTCACCCGACTGGAGAGAAACCTCGTAAGTTCCGAATCGTACGACGGAACTGGGCGGCGAGGATTCCATAAGGCCCTTCGGCTTCGCACCGAAGTCTAGCACTTCCCACAGACTCCAGTCTCAGCCCCAGCCTGGATATCTGCAGAGCTAACCCATTCACCATCAATTGTTTGACAAGCAGCCAGCCGGTTATGGAGGGAAAAGCTTCGGTGAATTGACGCCTGACGACTGGCGCGTCAGATTGGGCGGAGATCACAAGATCAAGGAGGTCGTTATGGCAAAGGTGATTGAGTTTTACGTACCGAAGAATTTCCGCAGACCGTTGAAGTGGGCTCCTCAGCTGCAATCCGGAAAGGTCATCGAGTTTTGCTCGCAGACAAAGAAATCAGCCTAGCTGGAACGGGGTTTCAAACTGATTCGGGAGAAGGCAGACGAAGCGCATGGACTTGGCTCACAAAGGATGGTCCGATTCGGGGATACGTCTTCTCATGACGATCAATCGTCGGCAGACTCGAAGAGTGAGCCATGCCCCTGTTCGATGTCCTTTACCACTTCGCGCGCTGGAACGATTCTAATGAATCACTCTAATTGCCAAACGGCTGCAGCAAGCTATCGAAAGTCTGCCGATGCACCACCGCGAGCCTTTCCTTCTTTGTGAAGTAGAGGAAATGTCGAATCTGGAGATTGCGGAAATCTTGTCGATCCCGATAGGAACTGTTATAAATCGCGCCTGGCCAGAACCCGCAGGGGCGTTCGTCAGTCGCTCTTAGCTTTTCCCCGGCTACGCGGCTTGGACTCTCGCCAATAGCCATTCCTTCGGCACTGATTGAAAAATCAGTTCATCTTCAGGGATGCTAAAGTCGATACCGCAGTGCGGACACGTGAACTCACGCCACGACCTGGCATTGAAGCGTCCCGCGCGTTGTGGTGGCCGGTAGGAAACTACCAATGCGCCGCAGTCGGGAACCGGGCAAATCGACCCTGCCGCCACCACCTCATCGCGCTCATCCCAATCGTCTAGCATGGGGGCTTACCTCTACGTGCGTACTTTCACTGTTACTAAGAACGTGCGACCGAAGAAAATATTCCCGACATTCTCCGCAATTCTTGCGAAATAGAGCACTCTCGGTGGCTAGGCGATGCGAAACCGACATACTAGCCCCGGGATCACCGGTGTGGACCATGGTCCACAGTGTGCCTCTGGAATGAATCTTCCGCTCCGAGAAACCTGCCTCCGAAGGAATTCTGACCGGCCTCGACTGCCTCAACTGGCGACAACCTGAATTAATAAGCCGATCTCTCTTCAGACAACAATCACGCTTCAGACAACAATCAGGCATGTCAGAACAGATAGCTCTAGTCACCGCACCGGCAACAAAGTCAACATGAGAATTCCCGAACAACTGCCGCGAACCGGATGAACCATACCGGAGGGTATGGAATAAAAGACCAACACTTTGGTTATCTCCAGTGAGAGGCAACGTGGTTTTCAAGCAAAGGAATTCAATGTGAACCGGCTGAGAATGATGTTACTAGGGCTGACGATTTTTTCTGCAGCATCGGCGACGACAGTTGCGCAAGTGGCGAAAGATGCGGGGACGGGGATGCAAGGCGTACATGAGATTCAAGTGACGCTCAAGAAGTACGAATTTAGCCCTGGCTTGCTGCGCGTCAGGAAAGGCGAGCGGGTCAAGCTGGTCATGGCCGCCACGGACCACGATCACGGATTCAAGCTAGACGACTTTAACATCAACCAGAAAATTCCGAAGGGAACGACGGTTGTCGTTGAATTCACAGCTGACAAGGCTGGCACTTTCCAATTTCGCTGCTCCAATGTCTGTGGCATAGGTCACAGAGGTATGAAAGGAACACTGGTCGTGGAGGAGTGAGACACATCAGGGTCTTAAGCAGGAAAATTGAATAAAAGGAACCTGACAAATGACGCAGAAAAATGTGCGGATTGCAGGTGTGGTAATGCCCGTAATGATGACCATGCTCCTGCTGGTCGTACTAGCGCAGGCGAGGGACCGAGGTACTGTGTTCTCCTCTGGCACTCATTCGTTCGGCTGGGCCTCATGGTGAGGGGCCAGGGAACTGCGTTCGGGAGATAGGGAGTCTCTCAGAACGCAGGCTCCAGGGAAATCTGTGAGCCTATTGTTCGAATACGAGAGCTTCGGGCGTACGCCACTAGCGACGGAGGGACTTACGAATGCTGGAAACTGTTGTTGAATTGGTGGGTGGTCTATTGTTGAGCGCCCTGACTTTGCTGATCGGTTCTTGTATCGTTGGCTCGATTGTTGCGGCCCTGCGAGCCGTCAGCGGTGGAAGCTAAGAAGAAAAAGGTGGAAGAAACGTAAGGCCGTCCCAATCAGTGGGCGGCCTTTTTGCACATCGCTGGTCTTGAAAGGCGTCGCGTCGGCAAGATCTTAGGAGTGTCTCGTTAAGCAAAATGCATCCAGTTCCGGAATAAATCGTGGTGGGATGATGTTGACACCAACAGAATCGAATGGCCTTCAACGTTCGAGGAACGGGAGCTAGAGGGAACATCGGCACCGTACGGTGCGGCTCAGAGGAATGGACGCCCTATGCTAAATATTTCCGCCATTGTGGCCGGCATTGCCTTTGTCACACTGGCCGCCACGAACGTGGTAGTGATGCTGGAAGCTTCCCAGCCCTCGCGCAACGGAACGACAAGAACCCGGTTGATCGCTCTTCATAAGGCGGGTGGGTACTTGTTTGTGATTCTCCTCTGCATCATGGCCTATAGCATGAGTCAGAGACTCGCTGGTTTGGGGATAACGGGTCACCTGCCTACGCACCTGGTCTTGCATATTGTGCTTGTGCTCGTCCTCGTGCCTCTGCTCTTCCTGAAGATATTGATCGCGCGCCGCTACAAGCATAGCCATTCGTCGCTGAAGGCACTGGGAATAGCAATCTTCGTAATTTCATTCGCGCTTGTCTGCATTCCCACCCTCTCCGAAATTCTTCGTTCGGCGAACCCCGGGAGTTTCGGGCTAAGGCTCGCAACTGGCGTGCTTGTTGCAGTGTGCCTGGTGCAATGCGCCTCGGTGTTTAGGAAGAGGAAGCAGCCACATGCTTCCGTAGAGTCCTCGCGTATTGCAGAGATTCCTGCACGTGGAGCCCGATCAAACCACCACGAAAGCTCGAAGAGCCCAATGCATCTTCTGCTGTCACAGACCGAGCAGCAAACGCACGATACCAAAACGCTGCGCTTTCAGGTTCTAGACGAAAGACTGCTTCGTGCCAGGCCAGGGCAGTTTCTGACGTTCCAGTGGAGGATTGAAGGCCAACGAATAACGCGTTCTTACACGATTTCCTCCTCGCCGGTCCACGAGAACCATGTGGAAATCACGCCCAAGCGCATGGAAAATGGATGTGTATCTATTTTTCTTAATGAGCGTGCCATGCCAGGGCTCGCTGTGGATGCGAGCGGACCGTATGGCCGGTTTTACTTTGACGAGACCCTCCACAAGAGCATAGTTCTCATTGCGGCCGGAAGTGGGATCACACCCATGATTTCGATGCTGCGTTATATCAACGATCTCGAACTCGCTACTCCTGTGACGCTCCTATATTGTGTGCGCACCGGTGCGGACATCATTTTCGAAAATGAGCTGGTGAGGCTTAGCAGGTCTCTTCCCAACTTCAAGTATGAAGTTTTCCTGTCGAGACCGGACCCGACCTGGAAGGGGCGCAGCGGGCGGCTGACTGAGGGATTTGTTTCCGAGAAGGTGACGGATCTGGCTTCTCACACTTTCTTTCTCTGTGGTCCCAAGGGATTCATGGACAACGCGCGCCAGATTCTGTCGACTCTTGGCGTAAACCAGGACCGGATCCTTCAGGAAAGCTTTGGGGAAGGCAAACCGTCCACTGAGTCGCGTCCACTGGAAGCCGGTACAGTCGAGACTGTGGTGTTTCTTCACTCGGAAAAGATTTGCCGTGTTTCTTCCGGATCTACGCTGCTGGATCTGGCAGAGCGAAATGGCGTCCAGATTCCCTTCGGCTGCCGCCAGGGCCAATGTGGTACGTGTGCCACGAGGGTTCTAAGCGGCACCGTTCGGATGGACGTCGAAGGCGGGCTGACGGCTGAGCAAGAAAATGCTGGATATGTACTGCCTTGTGTGAGCCGGGCTGAAGGAACGGTTGTCCTATCGGCTTAGTCCGCTTCTCCGCTGGAAATCCCAACTTCTGAGGATGGCTCCGAGAGAACTGACAATTCTATAAAGGCGAACGTCACTGCATTTCTGCGGTGGCGTTCATTAGTTGCGGGGGGCGGATTTGAGCCGCCGACCTTTAGGTTATGCGATCTGGCTCATCTTTTGACTCGCTAAAACGTTCTAAGGAAGGTTGGAAGCGATGGTTGAACAGTTAAGGGTCTGGCGAGGTCTGCGACGCTCTTGACCTCGGACGGCGTACGAAGGTCGCGTCTATTTGATTGGCCGTGAACCCGTGATGAGGATGTCCACGAGTCTCTTCGCGCTTTGCTGCCAGTCAGGGCCGGAGGCCACATGGGAGACGCCGATGAGCGCGCGGAGCAGATCGAATGGCTCCAGATCTCTACGAATGTCGCAGCTCTTGATGGCGCGCTTCACCAGCGAATCAATCGCTCCCTGGATCTGACTGCGTGAACCTTCATACAGCTTCGAAGGCCCTCCGACGAGCGTATTGAGCGCAGGGGCGATGATCTGCTTTGTCGCGATGTAGTCCACGAACAAGAGCATCCAGGCTCGCAACGCTGCAACGGGGGGCATGGTGTCGGAGAATTTCCGGGCTGCTGCCGCGATCTTTTCTACTTCCGTCCGATAAACGGCTTCGATTAGAGCGTCTCGCGTAGGAAAGTGGCGATACAGAGTTCCCGCCCCGACCCCGGCCTCTTTGGCGATGTCGTCGAGACTGGCATTCGCGCCGGACCGAGTAAACGCCTCCTTCGCCACCTCCAAAATGCGCACGCGGTTCTGCTGCGCGTCGGTGCGCGGTTTTCGCGGGGCAATTTTCTGATCCTTAGTAGGCATTAAAAAAAACTTGCAACCGGAGACTATCTCCGGTTATCTTATCTACTGATTCGGAGACACTCTCCGTTTTAGTCGGAACGAGGCGTCCTGTCAATAGCAGTTCCGGGTTCTGCGGATCGATCTCCGGCTTTGAGAGGTGAGGACTATGAATCCACTCGCTCGTTATAGGCCATCAAAGAATTCCGATCATCCCTGCCCCGACCTCACGCTCATGGCGGAGCGGGAGTTATCAGCATTCTTCAACGCCGTCACTCAGTTATTCGGGTCGGAGCAGGCAGAGCTCTCAGCAAAAGACTGGCTGCGGGAGTTGATCGTGGTCGATGGGCTGCCCGCTTCAACCCGAGAATGGCGATTGATCACTGCGAAGGCTTCGACTCGGCTCGCAAGTCGGGTGAGCGCTTCGTCCCTGTCGACCGGACTTGTCAATGCGACTGCGTAGGAGGAAAAGAATATGCGTGTTTTTGTCACTGGCGCTACAGGCTTCATTGGTACGGCGGTCGTCCGAGAACTGATCGACGCTGGTCATCAGGTGCTCGGCCTCGCGCGCTCCGATGCGGGAGCCAAATCGCTCGTCGCCGCGGGAGCCGACGTGCATCGCGGTTCGCTCGAAGATCTCGAAAGTCTTCGCAGCGGCGCTGCGGCTGCCGACGGAGTGATCCACACCGCTTTTATCCATGATTTCTCAAACTACGGGCCTGCCGCTGAGGCGGATAGGCGTGCCATCGAGACTCTCGGCGGTGCACTCGCGGGTTCCGATCGCCCGATGATCGTCACTTCCGGGAGCTTCCTCGCTCAACGCAAGGGCCCACTGGCAACCGAAGAGGATGCGCCCAATCCCAACTTCCCCCGCAAGTCGGAGGAGGCGGCGCTGGCGCTGGCAGCACGCGGAGTCCGCATATCTGTGTTGCGGCTTCCCCCTTCGGTCCACGGGAACGGTGATCACGGCTTTGTGCCACGTCTGATCCACATCGCACGCGAAAAGGGCGTTTCCGCGTTTATCGGCGACGGGCTCAACCGCTGGCCCGCGGTGCATCGGCTGGATGCTGCTCATCTCTACAGGCTCGTGCTCGAGAAAAATCCCGATGCTGCACGGTTTCATGGCGTGGCCGACGAGGGCGTCCCGACTCGAGAGATCGCTGAAGTCATCGGCCGGCAATTGAACGTACCGGTCGTCAGCAAGTCTCGCGAGGAAGCAGGCGATCATTTTGGCTGGATTGCTCACTTCTTTGGCGTAGATGGCCCGGCCTCCAGCGCGCAAACGCGGGAACGCCTGGGATGGCGACCGGTTCAGCCTGGGCTCATTGCCGATCTGAAGGCGGAGCACTATTTCGAACACGCTGCGGATGCGGTGGCTTCGGGCGGCTAACGCGTGAGCAATGGTCAAAAGTGACGTAGAAGTGTAAGTACTAAGTAGAAGGAGGTAGAAAAATGACGAAGATACTTGAGGCAACTTCTTTTGGTGCAATTTCGACCACAGATGACGTTTTATCCGGAGTGAATCTGAAGGGCAAACGAATTTTCGTAACCGGTGTTTCAGCCGGCCTCGGCGTGGAAACGGCGCGCTCCCTGGCCGCGCACGGCGCTCAGGTTGTGGGCGCGGCGCGGGACTTGAACAAGGCTAAGGTCGCAACCGAGCAGGTGCGAAGGGACGCCGTGGCCAAGGGTGGTAGCTTCGAACTGGTTGAACTCGATCTTGCAGACCTGAACAGCGTGCGTGCCTGCGCTGACCGGTTGCTGGCGAAAGCGGAACCGTTGGATGTGATCATTGCCAATGCCGGAGTGATGGCCACACCGTTCGGCCACACAGCGGATGGCTTCGAAACGCAGTTCGGAACGAACCACCTCGGTCACTTTGTCCTGGTCAACCGGATGGCATCTCTTATCAGCTGGGGTGGTCGGCTTATCAACTTGTCCTCTGCGGGTCATCGTTACTCAAACATTGATCTTGACGATCCCAACTTTGAACGCAGACCTTATGACCCGATGGTTGCTTATGGCAGGTCCAAAACCGCGAACATCCTCTTCGCCGTTGCGTTCGACAAACGGCACCGGGACCGTGGCGTACGCGCGGCCGCTGTGCACCCCGGTGGTATTCAGACCGAACTGGGTCGTTACCAGGATCCAGGGCGTATAGAAAAGATGATCGACCGGATCAATGAGCAGCGGGCGGCTGAAGGCAAAGGCCCCTTCGAGTGGAAGACGATCCCCCGGGGAGCCGCAACATCAGTGTGGGCGGCTGTCGTTGCTTCCGCTGACGAGATCGGCGGCCAATACTGCGAAGACTGCCACGTGGGCCATATCGTGCCGGACGACCTGCCCGTCGGCGTAAACGAAAGCGTGCGCAGATATGCGCTCGATCCGAACAACGCAGACGCGCTGTGGAAGAAAAGCGAAGAAATGGTTGGAGAGTCGTTTTAGCTTTCCGCAGTACGACTGAGGAACACCGTAGCAGGAGGAATGAAATGATTGAACAAAAAAGCCTCGCCGGCAGTTTCACATTGCCCAGCAAAGCGATGACATTAAACCGCATGGGCTACGGCGCCATGCAACTGGCTGGCCCGGGCGTCTGGGGACCACCGAAAGATGTGAATACCGCCATTGCTGTTCTGCGAGAGGCGGTAGAGTCGGGCGTGAACCACATTGACACCAGCGACTACTACGGACCTCATGTGACCAATCAGCTCATCAAACAGGCGCTCCATCCTTATGCGAAGGATCTCGTGATCGTCACCAAAGTAGGTGCTCGTCGAGGTCCAGACAAATCCTGGCTTCACGCTCTTTCCCGCCGGGAGTTAGCGGATGCCGTCGACGACAACCTGAGAAATCTGGGCCTCGACTATCTCGATGTCGTCAATCTCCGAGTCGGGGGAATCACGGAACCGGGGCAGGAATCGATCGAGGAACCACTGACCGTCCTCGCGGAACTCAAGCTCCAGGGACTGATCCGGCATATCGGTCTGAGCAACATTACTTCCAAGCAGTTGGTCGAGGCGCGGACAATCACAGAGATAGTTTGCGTACAGAACTTTTACAACGTGGCGCACAGGAACGACGATGCTTTCATCGACGACCTGGCCGCCCAAGGTATAGCGTATGTTCCGTTTTTCCCGCTGGGAGGTTTCACTCCACTACAGTCATCGTCGCTTGACGCAGCCGCAGCTTCGCTCAGGGCCACGCCAATGCAGGTTGCGCTAGCCTGGCTTCTCCAGCGCTCGCCCAATATCCTGCTGATTCCTGGCACATCTTCCCTCAAGCATCTTCGCGAGAACCTTCAGTCTTCGACGCTTCAAATTCCCCCTGAAGTGATCGCTGATCTCGACGCAATCGGCGGAAATGCCTGAGAGGGGAGGCGAACGTTTTCCTTCTCGCCTATTTACGAACCAATCGAAGGAGCGACTAATCCTGGCTATGTGCATCCCAAGCGAAGCGGGTGAGAATCTGCATTCTCACCCGCCTCTCAGTTTCTGTGCGGGTTGAGGTATCACTGATTGGCTGGTGCTGAGGTGGCAGCCTCTTCGATGAGCTTGGCTGTTTTGGGAACTGTTGCGGCGCTAAACCAGGACTGTTCCGCCATCCACCACCACCATCTGCCCAGTGCTAAATCCTTCTTGCATTAGAAATAGATAGGCTTGCGCTACGTCATGAGCCTCGCCGACTCGGCCAACGGGGAGACTCTTTCCCACGCTTTCGTATAGACGTTCGCGCTCCGGTGCGCTCATGCTCTGCCAGAGGTTTGTCCGAACGACTCCGGGAGACACTGCGTTAACCCGTATGGGTGCCAACTCGACCGCCAGGGCCCGCGTTAGTGCTTCGATGGTTCCGCAAACGCTGGCCGCGATTACCCATCCCTTTTGCGGGCGCTGGCCAGCGATTCCGGTTGTGAGCACGATAGAGCCTTGCTTGCGAATATAGGGGCTTCCGTATTTCACCGCGGCGAGTGCTGCCCAATAACGTAGCTCAAAGGCATGTCTGGCCTGTTGGAGATCCGTAGCGGCAAGCTCGTGCAAATGTAGGCTGTCGCCCGCGGTGAAGACCAAATGATCGAAAGTGCCAAGCTTGGAAAAGAAGGTTGCAAGGGCTCGTTCGTCCGAGACGTCAACTACCTGTCCCTGCGCATCTGCGCCGATGGATTCCACAGCTTTCTGAACTCGTTCCGCACTACTGGAAGCGATAACAACGCTTGCTCCCTGCGATGCCGCCTGCTTGGCGACCTCCAAACCAATTCCCGACGAACCTCCGAGCACAACCACCCGCTTATCTTGCAAACCGTTTCCCTGCATTGAATCCTCCTTCTGCACTCTTCTTGCTTACACAGTCAAAGATGATTCCTCAACGACATGCGGCTCATGCATAATGGTCATAGCTGTCATGCGTTTAGAGAAACTACGACAGGTCGATTTGAACCTCCTGATTACATTTTGCCAGCGGACTCGGTTCGGGTAAAGCATTTGGCTTTTTGTCAAATTGAGGGCTCAAGATGAACGATCAACCAAAGAATGGTCCACAAAAGAAGGAGCAGTACTCTGGAGTGCGAGATCAAGAGATCCGTGCGGCACTGGGACAGCATTGGGCGGCGTCCGATGCCAACGATTTTGAAACGGAGCACCTCATCTATCACGAGGACGCGGTGCTGGATTACCCGCAGTCAGGCGAGCGAACCCGCGGCCGAAGCAATATACAGGGCCAACGCTCTAGTCAGCCGAGCAAGAAGCGGTTTATTGTCCGACGAATCGTTGGTGGCGGTGATCTTTGGATCACCGAGCTCATCCTGACATATGATGGCAAGCCGACCTATACCGTGAGCATCATGGAGTTCAGGGGCGACAAGGTTGTGCGAGAAACACAGTATTTTGCGGATCCATTCGTGGCTCCCGCATTTCGCGCTCAAATGGTCGAACGGATGGACACATAGTCTCGAGGTGTGAGAATTCGCCGACGACGGCAGAGTTCGTTCCAGGCAATGCTGCAGCAAGACCTCCAACAAGACCTGAGCTCCAAAACCACGATGGGGAATCTGGGACTCGCCTATGAGGAACAAGCCCCAAGGAGTCCGTGAGGCCTGGAATGCGGGTGACCACTGGCGTTTCCACGGATGGAACAAGGGTGATGGAAAAACTGGACAAGAGTGAGAGCGTCGAGCATGAACCCTTTATTTCTAAGAAAATCTTACTCAGTGAGGACCAATGACAAAACTTACAAGCTTTGAAGCGGACATACGCCCGTTGTTTACAGATCGAGACATTCGTGCGATGAGCAAGGCGTTCAACCTCGGAAGTTACAACGATGTAAAGACGCACGCCAGCGCCATCTACGACCGCATTCGTGGCCTCGGCGGCGTCGTCATGCCGCCCCCGCCACCGAGGGGGGAAGGTCCCTGGCCTCAATCTCGGATCGACTTATTCGCCAAGTGGATGGCGGAAGGGTACCAGCCTTAATCGCTTCGCGCCAAGGCGGAGACCACAGGCGGCCACAGGCTGCAGGAGGCATGTCTCCGGCCCACTGCATGGGCAGGCAGGAACACGTATGGGGCGCATGACCCTCCTTATCCCCCTGCCAGGTCGCAGCTCCTTGCGGTGCGGGAGATGCTGCACTCCGGCACGCCGGATCAGCTCCTTTACGCCTTCGGCATTTCGGCAAGACATATGGGGGGCGCGCAATTTCATGGAAAGCCTCGCGGACGCCTAGACGTCCTGGAAAGGGCAAACAAAAGCAGCACCCTGAAGGCAGTCAGTTAAATCAAAGGGTATGGAGGTCTTGCTAAAACGCGCCAATGTGAAAGGAGTATGGCATATGGCGGCACAGGTCCGACCACTGACGAAGCCAGCGAGAACTGAACAACCCAGAAGGGAAGACCGCGCGGAACGGCCCAAGCCACTGACCGATTTTTATGGGGAGAATCGTCATGAACTGGTGCAAAGACTGGCGTACCAGCATTGGGAAAAAAGAGGCAGTCCGCTTGGGTCACCGGAAATTGATTGGTTCGCGGCCGAAAAGGCTATGCGTGCCTACCTTTTAGCATCAGGAATTGAGCTCGGCCCAGACGAGGATATGTACTCTTGACTGAGTGGCTTCGAGTCTTGAACACGACCGCTCTACAAACTAGAAAACGAAGGACCATCTTATGAGCACCAATCGTGTGGCGCGCGCAAGCTCCGCAAAAGTCGTTCCCATGACCTCTAGCGCAACGAATGTTTCAGCTGCCCTGCAACAGTACGGCTACGGTGCGATGCCGCTTATCGGGACGGAAAACGCTTTTTATGAGCGGCACCTGGTTTTTGACAGAGCGATCGATCCCAAAGTAGCGAGTGCGCGGGAGCGCTTTGAAGCGTTCTCCCATTCCGTGCGAGACATTCTCGCTCAGCGTTGGGTGCTGACCAAGAACACTTATGAGCGAGAGAATGCCAAGCGCATCTATTACCTCTCCATGGAGTTTCTCATCGGACGTTCGTTGGCCAACAACATCACCAACCTGTTGCTGGATCCGCTTTTACCGGATGCAGCTCGACAACATGGTATCGACTGGCTGGAGTTGATTGAGCAGGAACCGGATGCTGGGCTGGGCAACGGCGGCCTGGGCCGCCTCGCGGCGTGCTTTCTCGACTCGATGGCGACCATGCAACTCCCGGGCACCGGATATGGTCTGCGCTATGAGTACGGCATGTTCAAGCAGTCGATCGTAGATGGCTGGCAAAAAGAGAATCCCGACAACTGGCTCCGCGATGGCGATCCCTGGGAGATTGCCCGGCTCCACGAGAAGGTGGAAATCAGGCTGAACGTCTCATTCAAGCTGGAAGAGGGTAATTTTCAAGTCATCCGCAACCGGCCCTCAAGCCTGATCGGTATCCCGTTTGATCGTCCCGTGGTGGGCTATGGTGGAAAGACGATCAATACGCTCCGGCTCTGGGCCGCGGCTGCGCCCGACTATTTCGATTTTGAGAAGTTTGGCACCGGAGACTTCGTGGGCGCACTCGGCGAAACTCTCCAAGCGGAGTCGCTTACCCGCGTGCTGTATCCGGACGATTCTACGACGAAGGGGCAGGGGCTGCGCTTTCTGCAGGAGTATTTCCTGGTCGCGTGTTCTATGGCTGACTTGGTGCGCCGTTTCCAGCGCCACAACTCCGATTGGGAAAAGTTTCCCGAGAAAGCCGCGATTCAACTCAATGACACGCATCCTTCCATGTCGGTCCCGGAACTGATGCGAATCTTGCTCGACGATGTGCACTTGGGATGGGACCAGGCCTGGGACCTGACAAAGAGGACACTCGGGTACACAAATCACACTTTGCTGCCCGAGGCTTTGGAGAAATGGCCAGTGGCTTGGTTCGAGACACTGCTTCCTCGTCACTTGGAGATCATCTACGAGATGAACCGCCGGCTGCTCGATGAAGTTCGAATTCACTTCCCGGGCGACGAAGGGCGAGTACAGCGCATGAGCCTGGTGGAAGAAGGCAGCCCGCGCAAAATCCGGATGGCCAACCTCGCCATTGTTGGCTCGCATAGCACCAACGGAGTGTCTGCTGTCCACTCGAAGCTGCTGCGAACCACGACGGTCAAGGATCTCGCGGAAATGTTTCCCGAGCGTTTCAGCAACAAGACAAACGGAGTGACGCCCCGGCGCTGGTTGCTGGAGGCCAATCCCGCGCTGGCCCGCGAAATCACGCAAGTCATCGGAGATCGCTGGATCACGGATCTTAGCCTACTAAAACAGCTCAAGCCATTCGCGGAGGATTCCAATGCTCGCGAGCGCTTCGTCACGTCAAAGCGAGAGTCCAAAGTGCAGTTTGCCAATTGGCTCAAGTCGACTTCGGGGATTGTCGTAGACCCGGATACCATCTTCGACTCCCACATCAAGCGTATTCACGAATATAAAAGGCAGTTGATGAATGCGTTGCGAATTGTGATTGTGTATAACCGGCTGCGGGAAAATCCGGGCTTAAAGATAGTACCGCGGACATTTTTCTTCGCTGGCAAAGCGGCGCCAGCTTACAAGCTGGCCAAGCTCATCATAAAGTTCATCAACAACCTGGCGGCCACGATCGATGCCGATCCTGCGGCGCGCGGCCAGCTCAACGTTGTCTTTCTCCCTGAGTACAATGTTTCGTTGGCGGAACGGCTGATTCCGGCCAGCGATGTCTCCAACCAGATTTCGACCGCCGGTTACGAAGCCAGCGGAACCAGCAACATGAAATTTATGATGAACGGAGCCTTGACGGTCGGAACCCGCGACGGTGCGACGATCGAAATGGCGGAGGAAGCCGGAGAAGAAAACATGTTCCTGTTCGGGCTCACAGTGGAGCAAGTCGAGAACAGCCGCGCCTGGTATAACCCGCATTGGCACTACGAAAATGAACCCGAGACTCGAGCTGCACTGGACCTGATTTCCTCTGACTACTTCAGCCGCAAAGAACCGGGAGTATTCGCTCCCTTGCGCGATATGCTCCTGACCCAAGGCGATCACTATATGCATCTGGCAGACCTGACCTCGTATTGCAACGCCCAAGACCGGCTCGGCGCGCTCTATGCCGAACCCGGCGCATGGGCGCAGAAAGCCATCTTGAATGTCGCCAGTTCCGGGAAGTTTTCGAGCGATCGCTCGATTGCAGAATACGCAAGCGAGATTTGGAAGGTGGAACCATGCCCAGTACTTTAGAAACACAATCGCTGACAGGTGAACCGAACATTTCGCCGCTGGCCGGCAAACCAGCGCCGAAGGACCTGCTGGTGGACGTGGCTCGCCTGCAGAAGGAATATTTCGAACGGCGTCCCGACCTGGATGATCCCACCCAGCTCGTCAGCTTCGGCACCAGCGGACACCGGGGCTCGCCCCTGCGCGGCACGTTTAACGAAGCCCACATCCTCGCAATTACTCAGGCGATCTGCGAATTCCGGCGCGAGCAGGGAACGGGCGGCCCGCTCTATATGGGGAAAGATACCCACGCAGTCTCGGAGCCCGCGCAGCGCACTGCCCTTGAGGTGCTGGCGGCAAACAACGTGGACACGATCATTCAGCAAGGCGACGGGATCACTCCGACGCCGGTTATCTCGCGAGCGATTCTGGTTTACAACCGCAGCCGCAAGGAGAAAGACCATCTCGCCGACGGCATCGTGATTACGCCGTCGCACAATCCCCCGGAGGATGGTGGCTTCAAGTACAACCCACCCAACGGCGGCCCGGCTGATACCGACGTGACCCGCTGGGTGGAGAATCGTGCGAACGAATTATTGCGAGCAGGGAATGCAGGGGTCAAGCGGATTCCGTTGGCAAAGGCTATCCGGTCCGCGACCACTCACCAAGAAGACTTCATCCTGCCGTACGTTCGCGATCTCAAAAATGTCGTGGACATGGATGGGATTCGCGGCGCTCACCTTAAACTTGGCGTCGACCCATTAGGAGGAGCGTCGCTTCCTTATTGGGAACCGATCAACTCGATTTACGGGCTGGATGTAGTCGTCACCAATAAAATAATCGACCCGACATTTTCATTTATGACGGTTGACCACGACGGCAAAATTCGCATGGACTGCTCGAGTCCCTATGCGATGGCCCGGCTGGTCGGTCTGAAAGATCAGTACCAGGTGGCCTTCGGGAATGACACCGACGCTGATCGGCATGGGATCGTAACTCCGGTTGCGGGTTTGATGAATCCGAACCATTATCTTGCCGTTGCCATCCAGTATTTGCTGACGCACCGGCCGCAGTGGCGCGACACAGTAGCGGTCGGCAAGACTCTGGTGAGCAGCAGCATGATTGACCGGGTCGTCAAAAAGCTCGGCCGCAAGCTCAGCGAAGTGCCGGTGGGCTTCAAGTGGTTTGTGCCGGGCCTGGTCGATGGCTCGTGTTGTTTCGGCGGTGAAGAAAGTGCTGGAGCGAGTTTTCTGCGTCTCGACGGTACCGTGTGGACGACCGACAAGGACGGGCCGATCATGGACTTGCTGGCGGCGGAGATTACCGCGCGCACTGGCAAGGATCCCGGAGAACATTATCGCGAACTGACGGCGGAGTTCGGCATCCCGTACTACACGCGCATCGACGCGCCCGCCACGCCCGAGCAGAAGGCAAAGTTGGCAAAACTCACCCCGGACGCGGTCAAGGAGTCAGACCTGGCGGGCGAACCAATCACCGCCAAGCTGACCAAAGCCCCCGGCAACGATGCCCCAATCGGCGGCTTGAAAGTTGTGGCGGAAAGCGGTTGGTTTGCCGCGCGACCTTCCGGTACCGAGAACATTTATAAGATCTACGCCGAGAGTTTCAACAGCCAGACCCATCTGAACGCGATCCTTCGCGAGGCGCAGGAGATGGTGAACCATGCGCTGGGTTCGGGAGCGCGATAATGACCGGTAACGACGGGCGCACGAATGTTCCGCCGTTTCCGCCTGAATATCGTGCTTCCGGCCTGCTGTTACACGTCACTTCTCTGCCGTCTCCCTACGGCGTCGGCGATTTGGGATCATCGGCCTTCTCATGGATTGATCGTCTCCACGATGCAGGCCAGAAGTGGTGGCAGGCGCTACCACTCGGCCCGACTGGTTACGGAAACTCGCCCTATCAATCAATGTCGTCGTTTGCCGGCAACTGGTTGCTGATCAGCCCTGGCTCTCTCATTTCGGACGGGCTGATACAGGCGAGCGATGCTCAGTCTCAGTTCTCGGTGGACGCGGTTGACTACGATTCTGTCATCCCGTTCAAACAGCAACTGCTCGAAACGGCATGGGCAAACTTCAAAGCCGGGCAGCGCAGTGCCGGAGATCTCTCGGCTGCCTACGACGAGTTCTGCGCGGAGCAGGCGCATTGGCTGGAAGACTATGCACTGTTCCGGGCGCTGAAAGAAAAGTATCGCGAAGCTTATTATCTGGACTGGCCAGCGGAGTTGGTCGAGCGCAGCCCGAGCGCTCTCGCTGAGGCGCGGCGAGAGTTAGGAAGTCAAATCGATCAGGTTCGCTTCGCGCAATTCCTGCTGTTCCGTCAGGCCGATCAACTCAAGGAGCATGCCCATGCCAGGGGCGTTAGCGTGATCGGCGATCTGCCCTTCTTTGTTTCCCCGGATTCCAGCGATGTTTGGGCGAACCCTGAGCTATTCCTGCTCGATGAGCGGCGTCGGCCACGCTTCGTCGCTGGAGTTCCGCCCGACTATTTCAGCGCGCAAGGTCAATTGTGGGGCAATCCCGTTTACAACTGGGATGCTGCGCGTGCGACTGGTTATCGGTGGTGCACCGATCGGTTGCGTGCTCTGCTGGCTCACGTCGATGTGATTCGCTTGGATCACTTCCGCGGGTTTGCGGCTGCGTGGCACGTTCCAGCCGGAGCGCCAACGGCTCAGTCCGGGCAGTGGGTGGCGGGTCCGGGAGCCAGCTTTCTTCAAGCGGTGCAAACAGAGTTGGGCCATCTACCGTTCATCGCGGAAGATTTGGGTTTGATTACCGCCGACGTGCAGGCTCTGCGCGACCAGTTTCGTCTGCCGGGGATGCGCGTCCTGCAATTCGCCTTTGATGGTCATGCCGATAATCCATATCTGCCGCACAGCTTTGTCCACAATACAGTCGCCTATACCGGTACGCATGACAATGCTACAACTCGACAATGGTATGAGGAATTGCCCGAATACCAGCGGCAGAACTTCTGGAGCTACCTGAAGCGTGCGCCGGGAAGCAGTGCCGATGCCGCTCCAGAGTTGATGCGGCTGGCATGGTCGTCACCCGCGGCGCTCGCGATTGCTCCGTTGCAGGATCTGCTCAACCTGGGAAGCGAAGCTCGCATGAACGTGCCTGGTCGTGCCGATGGGAACTGGCGTTGGCGGGTCCGGGAAGGCATGCTATCCTCTCAGGCTTTCGAGTGGCTGCGGGATTTGACGGAGAGTTCCAAGCGCTCGGTCAGTCCTGCAACATCAGTGAGGGCGCAACTGGACCGCGGACGGGCGAGCGCTCAAATCTAGAAACACACGGGGGGGTAGCCTGGTCATTCAAGTTGCCAAGAGTATTCTGCTGGTGGTGAGCGCGCTGTTTCCGATCGTGGATCCGATCGGAGGCGCTCCGGTCTTTCTGCTGCTTACGCGGGACTACGCGGCCGAGACACGACGAGTTCTGGCGCGCCGCATTGCGGTGGATAGTTTCATACTGCTGATTGCGTCCTTTACCCTGGGGGCGCACGTACTCTCCTTCTTTGGGATTTCGCTCCCGGTTGTACAGGTCGGCGGTGGGCTGATCGTGATTTCAACGGGCTGGGCGATGCTGAATCAGAAAGACGCGAACGATCAAGGCTCACCCAGGCGAACGGTCACTTGCGCCGATGCTCTGAGCCAGGCGTTTTACCCCCTGACGCTTCCCTTGACAGTCGGTCCCGGTTCCATCTCGATTGCGATTACTCTGGGCGCGAATGCGCCGCAGCGCCTGGGCGCAAACCTGCTGGTAATTCTTGCGGCGGCGATTGGTTCCGCTTTCATCGCGGTAACTATTTATCTCTGCTACGGCTACGCCGATCGGCTCGCGAGCAAAATGGGCCCCACGGGGACAAATGTAATTTTAAAACTCACCGCGTTCCTGCTGGTGTGTATTGGAGTCCAAATATTCTGGAACGGCGCGAGCAAGTTGCTCAGTTCGTTGCCACAGTTTGGCGGAGTTGTAGCGCTGCCTCATTGAAAACGAAAACCAGCGATTGGAGTGGATGAAGGAGTCGATGAAGAGAGAGGGACAGTGAAACGTTCAAGCGTTGATGCGCTTGCCAACATGGATGGTCCGGCCAAGGCTGCTATCACTGTGCCGGCCCCACCCCTGAAACGACCGACTTGGGACCAGGCTGAGGGCAACCCACTGCCACTTGGCGTCAAGTGGATCGAAGAGGAGCAAGCCTTCAATTTTGCCGTCCACTCGGAACATGCGGAGAGCGTCACTCTACTGCTCTATTCTCCAGCCGATCTAGTGAATCCTCTTCTAAGGCTTCAATTGAATTTCTTGCACAACAAATCGGGGCGGATATGGCACTGCCGGATCCCAGTCACAAAACTTGGTGCCGCTTGTTATTACGCGTATTCCGTATCAGGAGAGACGATTCCTCAACTGCACAGTTTCGATCCGCAGAAGGTGCTGCTTGACCCGTATGCGAAGTGCATTTTCTTTCCACCCGGTTTTGATCGCAACTTAGCCATGCGAGAAGGATCCAATGCGGGCAGCGCGCCTTTGGGAGTCCTGTTTGATCACCGATCGACATTTGACTGGTCGGGGGATCGGTCTCCCTATCATGAGGCAGATGCAGTCATCTACGAACTTCACGTGAAAGGTTTCACGAAGAACCCAAACTCGGGTGTCGACCCATCGTGTGCTGGCACCTACGCCGGCCTCGTGAAAAAGATCCCCTATCTAAAGGAACTCGGGGTGACGGTTGTTGAACTGATGCCGGTTTTTCAGCGCGATCCACAAGAGGGCGACTACTGGGGCTATATGCCTTTGAATTTCTTCGCGCCCCATGCTCAGTACGCGAGCACTCCGCGGGTTGATCAGCAGCGTCTTGAATTCAAGAATATGGTGAGAGCTTTTCATGCGGCTGATATCGGCGTAGTGCTCGACGTCGTCTACAACCACACGTGCGAGGGCGACTCCAAAGGGCCGATCTACAGCTTCAAGGGTTTCGACAGCGCCGCTTATTACATGCTTTCCTCCGATCCGGCAAACCCCTACGCCAATTATTCCGGCACCGGCAATACCTTGAATTTCGGCCAGGCACATGTGCGCAAGATGGTGATTGACAGTTTGCGTTATTGGAAGCGAGGGATGCATATCGACGGATTCCGGTTTGATTTGGCGTCGGTTTTCAGCCGCAATGCGGACGGATCTCTCAACTGGGGCGAAGCGCCCATCTTCAGTGAAATTGCCGCGGACCCAGAATTAGGGCGGGTGCGTTTGATCGCAGAACCCTGGGACACAGCCGCTTATCAGCTCGGGCGGGGCTTCCCGGGCCTGACTTGGCTCCAGTGGAACGGGCGGTTTCGCGACGACATTCGCCGCTTTGTCAAGGGCGACATAGGGATGGTTTCCGAGGTGATGCGACGCATCTATGGCAGCGATGATTTATTTCCAGACAGCCGCGCCGACGCTTACCATGCATATCAAAGCGTGAATTACGTAACTTCCCACGACGGTTTCACGCTCTACGATCTGGTCTCTTATGATCGTAAGCACAATTGGCAAAACGGAAATAATAATCAGGACGGTACTGACGCGAACTACAGTTGGAATTGTGGGCAGGAAGGGGATGAAGCTATCTCCCCGGCGGTCCACGCATTGCGCCGGCAGCAGGTGAAGAATTTCTGTTGCCTGCTCTTCTTGTCCAACGGTACGCCGATGTTTCGCGCCGGCGACGAGTTCCTGAACACGCAATTGGGCAACAACAATCCCTACAACCAAGACAACGAAATTGGATGGCTGGATTGGAGTCAACTTCAGGCGAACCGCGACATTTTCCGGTTCTTCAAGCGTATGATTGCGTTCCGGAAAAATCATCCTTCGCTGAGCCGGAGCAGATTCTGGCGGGAGGATGTTTCCTGGTACGGTGTCGGCGCCACAGTCGATTTGTCTCACGATTCCCATAGCCTGGCATTCTGCCTGCATGGCGCTTCTCAAGATGACGATGACATCTACGTGATGATCAATGCGTACTGGGAAGAGTTGGAGTTCAATGTGCAGGAGGGAACAGCGCAGGAATGGAAGAGGATCGTGGACACGGCTTTGCCCAGTCCAGATGATTTCTCGGACGAAGGAAGCCCTTTAGAACGGACGAAATACCTAGTGGCTCCGAGATCGATTGTGGTCTTATGTCGACCCCAAGCAGAGGCTCGATGAAGTGGTGATCTTGCTGCCGTGGGGGCGCCCCATCCAACCTACAAGCCATATCCTGCAGTGGAGCGCAGCGCGCCGTGAAAAACAGATCTTAAATAAGAAAGAAAGAGAATAGAAACGTCAAATATCAGCGGAAATCGACGAGATCGTAGTCCTACCCACGGCGCACGACTTCTAACACGCAGGTAAACGATGCATCCTTTGTACTCGTCCCGTTGGCCCCGACTTTTGCATATTTCTCGTATGGTGCTGGTGTTTTCTGTCATGCTCGCAATATTTCAACTGCCGGCCCGCGCCCAGGGAAAGGAACGTTCCATGAAACACCCGACGCTTTATCGCACGATACAAGTGGATGGACTCTCCATCTTTTACAGAGAGGCCGGGCCGAAGGATGCGCCGACGCTTCTTCTGTTGCACGGACTTCCGTCTTCGTCGCGAATGTTTGAGCCACTCTTCGCTCGGCTGTCCGATCGTTATCACCTGGTCGCGCCGGATTACCCCGGCTTCGGACACAGTGACTGGCCAGACCCGAAAAAATTCGCGTACACGTTCGATCACATCGCCGAAACCATGAATCACTTCACCGAAGCTCTTCAGCTCTCGCGTTACACGCTTTACATGCAGGATTACGGCGGCCCTGTGGGTTTTCGCATGGCCTTAACCCATTCGGACCGGATCGAGGCCCTGATCGTGCAGGACGCCGTGGCACACAATGAAGGTCTGGGGGCGAACTGGAAGCCGCGTCGGGCCTTTTGGGCCGACCGCGCCGCCAACGAGAGCGCGCTTCGTACCAACCTGCTGTCGTTGCAGACGACGCGGACGCGCCATGTCGGAAGCGATCCCAACGTGGAACGCTATGACCCCGATCTGTGGACGGATGAATTTGCTTTTCTCAATCAACCCGGCCAGGCCCAGATTCAGAGCGATCTCTTCTACGACTACCGCACTAACATCGACAACTATCCCAGGTGGCAGGCTTGGATGCGTGAGAAGCAGCCGCGCCTGCTGGTGATTTGGGGCAGGTATGAGTTATCGTTTGACGCCTCGGAGCCGGAATCCTATCGGCGAGATGTGCCCAACGCTGAGGTCCACAGTGTCGATGGTGGTCATTTCGCAATGGATACGGCAGCGGATGAAATTGCGGCGCTTGTCGATCAGTTCATGAGGACAAAAAAATGAACTACCATTCGCGAACCGTTGGCCGGCTCCAGGTGGTCAAGGGACAAGACTTTATGGGCAAGAGACTGCCATTCACTCCAAGAGAATAAAAGAACGAGGCCAAGCAAAAAGATTCGAAGACCGCAACCTCCGCGCGTTTTCTTGTCACGAGGGTCGACTCGCGCCTCGATTTAGTTTTATTCCGTCGCGTTGCCTTAGGGCCTCTGCCTTGTTTGCGATATTGGTCTAACCAAACTGGAAATTGCAACCGGTTATGTTCCCGGATTGCTTATGGCGATCAAACAGAGAGACTGGGTTCTAAGGCTTCGAAATTCCCAGTGGAGCATTCGAACCGGCTCGGGTGCGTCCGGCACGTCAAATTGCACCCGAAAAGGGGCGGAATCAGTCACGCACGTACTTGTTGAACCAGTCAATTGTGCGTTGCCAGGCCAGATCGGCCGCGGCTTTGTTATACCGTTCCGGCGTCGCATCGCAATTGAAGCCATGTACGGCGCCCGGATAAATGTAGCCCTCGTGTGGAACGTTCGCCTCGCGCAGCTCCTTGTCGTATGCCGGCCACGTGGCTGCGAGCCGGGTGTCAAGTTCTCCGTGATGCACGAGGATCGCCGCCTTAATTTTTGGGATGTCCTCTGGTGCGGGAGGACCGCCATAGAACGGCGCTGCTGCCGCCAGGTCGGCTCCCAGCCGCACCGCCAGCATATTGGCGGTCGAGCCTCCGTAGCAGAAGCCTGTAGCGCCGATCTTTCCCGTGCCGTCAGGGCGGGACTTCAACCACAAGGCCGCAGCCACCATATCCTCGGACATCTTGTTCTTGTCGATCTTGTTGAACATCTGGCCGCCCTTATAGTCGTCGCCAGGATATCCGCCCAGTGATGTGAGTCCGTCCGGCGCAAATGCCATGAAGTTCGCCAGGGCAAACCGCCGCGCGATGTCCTCGATATGTGGGTTCAGACCCCGATTCTCATGGACCACGATTACGCCGGGCAACTTCGTCACGGTCTCGGAGCGGGTGTCGGCGCTGATAGGCCGCACTAGATATCCCTTGATGCTTCCGTTGCCCTTCGGAGAGGGAACGGTCTCGTAAGTGGCCTTGATTCGGTCATCGGTGCGGGAAACCTGCTGGCCCAGCGCATAATTCGGCATCAATGCATGGATAACCGTGGCTGTCGCCAGACCGCCCACCAGTCGCTGCACGCCCTCCATAAAGGCGCGGCGACTAATCTCACCGTGAATGAAATCGTTGTAGAGCTCTATGGCTTCGCTCGGAAGTTGGGCTTTTGTTGGTTCCACTGGTTGACTCCCGTCCGCGATAATACCATCTGTTTCTGGCCGCGAGCGCCATACGAGCCGGAGCTAGGAGCTCGACCAGGGCCGGAGCCGCGCAGCGATCTCCAACTTGCGGAAACGCTTCGTGGGGCCACTTACTTAGGCCCAGAAATGCGCCGCCGCACTGTGACGGCGGGCTGCGGAAGTGATCATCGGTACGATACATTGGTCGGAACCGCCAGAATCCGCGTAGGCACGTCGCGCCCGTTCAACGCCGACGCCTGCTTTCCCCGATCCACCACTGCCTCTACCGGAATCTCCGTTGCCGGCGGGCGAACAGGAAGGGCTTGAGCCGTCAATCCCGGAATCCTCGAAAGCTACGCAGTTCCTTACGCGATTCTTCACCAGAACTTGATTGTTTTCGCCTACACCGACTCCTATAATTCTCGACTCGAGATTGTGAGGGCTAAATGGCTGCTTCTAACCGACTTCCGTCGACCTTGTTTAGCCCACCGGCCGCCGGCAAACCGGCCTCGGACGACGCGAACTCGGGCGGGTCAAGCTCGCGCGACGCAAGAAAGTATTGCGGGGTGGACCTTCGCGTCTATCTGGAGCTGAAGAACGTAATCCATCACTACCTATTGAATAAAGTGGATCTGGAAAGAATTGCGGCCGCCCCAGACGAAGGAACGCGGGCGCAGGTGTTGGCCGTGATCCAGGACGCCGTGTCGCGACTCAAGGCGCCGCTCAGTGGTCCGGACAAAGAGCAGTTATCGCTTGAGATCCTGGATGAAATGTTCGGTCTGGGGCCGCTTGAGCCACTGCTGCAAGACCCAACCATCAGCGACATTCTGGTGAATGGCGCCAAATTAGTCTACGTTGAGCGCGCCGGCATTCTGGAAGAAACCAAGATCACATTCAAGGATGACGCGCACCTGATGCGCCTTATCCACAAGATTGTTTCGGCAATCGGACGGCGCGTGGATGAATCGTCGCCCATGGTCGACGCTCGACTGGCCGACGGATCCCGGATCCACGTGATCATTCCGCCGCTGGCGATTGACGGTCCTCATCTTTCGATCCGGCGTTTTGGCCACACTCCCATCACCGACGATAACCTCCTGGCCAATCAGACCCTGACTGCGCCGATGCTGGCGTTGTTGAAGGCCGCGGTGGCGGCGCGTCTCAATATCGTGATTTCCGGCGGGACAGGTTCTGGCAAGACCACGTTACTGAATGTGCTTTCCGGCTACATTTCCTCGAAAGAACGCATCGTTACCATTGAAGACTCGGCGGAATTGCAACTGAAGCAACGCCACGTCGTCCGGCTGGAATGCCGGCCTGCCAATGTGGAAGGGAAGGGTGCAGTGCAGGCGCGGCAACTGGTCATCAACAGCCTGCGCATGCGTCCCAACCGGATCGTGGTCGGCGAGGTGCGCGGCGAGGAAGCTCTCGACATGCTGCAAGCCATGAACACGGGCCATGACGGGTCCATGACCACGATTCACGCCAACAGTCCGCGCGATGCCATCGCGCGCATGGAGACCATGGCCATGATGGCGAACTTGAACTTACCCGAAAAAGCGATTCGCAAACAGATCGCGTCGGCGGTTTGTTTAGTTCTGCAGATTGCACGCTTCAGCGACGGAACCCGCCGTCTCACCCAGATCGCCGAAATCACCGGCATGGAAGCGGATGTGGTCAGCATGCAGGATCTATTCGTATTCGAGAAGCAGGGAGTTTCCTCCGACGGACGCGTGCTCGGAACTTTCAACGCCTCAGGCGTCAGGCCCAGGTTCGCCGAAAGACTCAAAGCCGCCGGCTTTGACCTGCCGTCAAACATGTTCGACCAAACCGGCAGGCACTGGAAGAAGGACTAGCGAAGCGTCACATTTGCTCCAGCCCTTGCAACATTATCAAATGCAAGAGCACCGAACCCTGAATCGTGAAAGTCGATCGCCCCATTTTGGTATTCGTTTCGCCTCGCTACGCCAGGATTGCGGCCACCGCATCGGCCGATCAGTTCTTGGCTGCCGAGGATCGGTAGTGCTGCCAGAGATATTCGAGTGCTTCGGGAAGGGTCTGCTGTTTCGTCGCCCGGTCCACGTGGGCGGCATTGCGCGCAAAGACGAATTGATAGTGATAGCCCTTGGCAGCGAGTACCTTCGCCATATTCTCGTTGGCCAGAACCCAGTCGTGCATGTTGTCGCGCATCACGTTGGGATTGAAAAGATCGCGGTCTCCAACTTCCATCCAGATTCGTATTGGCTTCGTGGGACTGCTGGGAATGAGATGCTCATGAAACTCCCAAGCGCCGTGCGGCGTCTGCGGATTGTAAGGCCACTGCTGGTTGATGAATGTTCCCGAGTAAGTAAGAACGCGGTGATACAGCTCTGGGTGATACCAGGCCATGATCAAGGCGCAGGAGCCTCCTGAGCTGCCGCCCATGGTCGCTCGGCCGTCGGGATCCTTCGTGAGCTTCACGTGTGCCTGGGTTTCGACCAGAGGCAAGAGTTCCTTTTCGACAAACTCGGCATAGACGCCGGACATGGTGTCGTACTCAAGACCGCGTTCACTGCCTTGTGCGTCTCCGCTTCCGTTGCCGATAGAAATAGCAATCATCACCGGGACTTTATGTTGCGCGATCAGAGTGTCCAGAGTTGAAAAGAGCAGGCCATCGGGCCCGTCGGCTCCCACGATGAAAGGCGCGACGCTACCAGGCACGTACTGGTTCGGAACATAGACGGCCACTTTTCGCCTGTACGGAGCGGGATGGCTCGTGGTCACCACCAGCTTTGCCGGGTCCGCAGGATCGGCGGCTCCGAACGTATGGGCCTCACGAGCGATGCCGGGAAAGATCTTGGTGTCAGACGAGTTCATGGTGAACTCAATCACGGCTCCTTTGGGTAGGCCGTTCGCGGCAGTCGTCTCCGGAGTAACGGTATGCGTCGGGCCGATGATGAAATTGCCGTCCGCGGTCGCGGAAGGGACTGAGCCGTCGGGCAATTCCTTCGCCGTGACATAGCCAGGACTGTTCGGGTCGCGCGTGGGTGGAAGCGGTCGTTCGCTGGGTTGAGCTGGGGGAGCAGACTGGCCGACGGCGGAACTGATAAACCCGGACGCGATCACTAGGCGCACGCTAGCCAGAAATACGATGCTCAGACAGCACGGGATTGCGGCGATGCGGTTATTTCGCAGCATTTTGAAACTTCCTGATTGGTCTGTGGCAGAGCTGAGAGACCGGACAGCATGATAACCGCGATCGGGGCGTCGCACCAATCACACCGAGAATTTCGGGTCGCCTTCGAGAATCTGCATCTGGAGTTTTGGCGCTTCACCATTTTTCCAAAGGCTGGTGCGAAATTTGGCGCGATAGGCGAGCGGTCCCCCGTCGGGACGGTCGCTGGGCTCGAGCGGGCGGGGAATGCAGACAAATTCCGTCTCGATGAATTCGCTGGTAGCGTGAACCACCGAGTAGCCGTGACCTCCCATGTCGACGAACGAAACGTGCGGCGACAAATCAGGATTCGACAGGGCTCGCGCTTTCGCGATGTCGCCGGTTTGCAAGTATTCGAAACACGACCGCACTCCGTGCCGAATGAGCAGGTTCAAGGTGGGTTGCGGGGTGTGGTCGCCCGGTCCTTGTCCAACATACAGTGATCGCAGCGGATGATCCTTCGGCAAGGCATGTTCCAGCGCTTCGACGATTCCTGGAGCGGAGATTGAGCCGGTCACAAAAGCGATGCCAACCGGAACAAAAGGTTTTGGCGGCAGAGACTTTGCTGCCAGCCCTGCCCAGAAGCTGTGGCGATCTCCGGCCACAGTGGCAAAACCGGTGATGCCGTTGGCCGCGACGAAGTCGTAGATCTCGCCGCGCTCTACGTAGGCAGTGCCGTGATCTCCCAGCGGGGAAGTGGCATAACCGTTCACCGGCCACGGCTTGTTTCCCGGCGGCAGGTTCTCGAGATCGGCACGCATGTCGAGCGTGGCGGTCGTGTTGCCCCAAATCTTCCAGGTCGCTTTCGAATTACGCAGGCGCTCGAGAAACCATGCCTTCTGCTCGGCGCCTAGAATGGTTTGGGCGGGCCGGTCTTTCCAAAGGTTCTCGATCTCGACATTACCGAAACGAATGGATGCCGGCGGCCGGCCGCCGTTGTAGGTTCGCCCCGCATCCATAATTTCCATGGCATCTTCCGGCATGAACTCGGGGAAGTCGTCGCTCGAAAGAGGCTTTGACTCGGGCTGATCGGTAGGCGTCTCGGAGCGATAGCTGCGCTGGTCGGTGACCATCAACTCAACGTTCCGTCCCCATCGCAAGGCGCGATAACCCTTGAGGCTGGCGATGGCTGCAAGGTTGTTCGGTTCTTGGCCGAGGCCGTGCTCGTCAAACCGAGTGACCGGCGCATCCATCACCGGCGGGGGATCGAAGCGCTCGAGCGAGGGTCCGCTGGGTTTCGTGATCCGAGCCGGCTGGTATTCGAAGAACGCCTGGTTGGCCGCAACCTTGCGGGTCTGCGCCGGCAGATTTTTTCCTCCAAACCTTTGCAGCGACTGCCAGCCCAGCCAGCTGAATTCGTGGTTGTCCCACATGTTGACGAAAGGCCAGCGAGCGCGTGCGTCCTGCAGATCGGGATCACTGAGATAGCCGCGATACACGGCGCGATAATCTTCCACCGTGGTCGGGATGTGAAAGTCGCGAATCTTTTCGCCGTGGGGATAGCGGACGATGTCTCGCAGACGACGGTCATACATTCCCTGGGGACGGTCCTCCGGATACCAGACGATTTCGTAGATGAAATCGCCGAGGTGGAGCAGGAAGCCGATCTGCTCCGACTCGGGAGCGCGCTCATCCTCGAAAATCATTCTGCGGTAAGCGTTCTGCGCGCCCTGGTTCGCGTTCTGACAGCTCACAAAAACAAAACGAACCGGCCTCGCATCGTCTAGGTCGGGCGCGGTGATGGTGCGGCCCACGCGGCTGCCGAGGCCTTCGGAATCGGCGAAACGGTACCAATACACGCGGCTGGGCTTGAGGCCGCCCACCAGTACCCGGCAGGTCCAGTCGGATGCTGCGGAAACCGCAGCCGCGGCCGTCGCCACGACGCGAGTGAACTGCGCGTCTTCGGCAACTTCAACGTTTAGTTTTATGCCGTGCAACTTCAGAGATGAGTTTTCACCGGGTTTTTCGGCAGCTGGTCGGCGAGTCCACAGCAGAACACTGTTGCTGTCGGGGTCTCCGGAGGCGACTCCTTCAGGAAAAAGATCGCGACGTTCTCGCCAGGCGATATGTGATTTCGACCCAAACGGACTGCCCCAGGCTGCCGTCGCACCCACGGCGGCGGCCATTTCCAGGAACGATCGTCGGGTGATGGTGGACATCGGTGGTTTCCCGTGGTTCTTCGCCCCGGGCAGAAAACTTGATGTGCCAACAGGATCACCCTATCGGGTTCTTCGTCGCAATCCCGAATCGCGCCGGCATCACTGTTTTCAGTCGGAAAACAAGGCTCCGGTGCCGAGCCAGAACGCCGCTAGGGATTTCAGATTCCTCTTGTAAGTGCGGGTGACCGTGTATTCCTTCCCCCCTTTCACTCGGAGACCATATTCTCCCGTTGAGTAGGGCCTGATCTCCTCCACGAATGAGGCATTTACCAGCACGGAGCGATGAATCCGAATGAAGCCGTGAGGCTCCAGCTTTTGTGCCACGACGGAGAGCGACTCACGCAGCAGATGGGAAACCGATTCTAGCCGCAGCCACACGTAATTGCCTTCCGACTGCACTGCCACCACTTCGCCCGGATTGATGAAGAGAATCCGTCCCTTTACTTTGAAGGCGATCCGCGGCTGCATGGGGCTTGTGAACCGTTGCGACGCAGAGAGGGCTTCTACCAGTGAAGCCGTTTGTTCCGGTACGGTCTTGTCAACAATTGCGATTCCCATAGGTTTCCTGTTCGGCTCCGCGGGGGGCAGGACGATCATTGATTTCGAAGATCACTGACGCCATAGTGAGCCTTCAAAGTGGTCAGAGACAATACCCACTTGACGGGATTTGGACATAGCCATTATGATCCGCCCACATGAAGAGAGCAGCTTCCGGAATTGTTCCCGTGATCACAGTCGACCGCAAGGCTGCGAAAGCTTTGCACACTCAAATCTATGATGCATACCGCACCGCCATCGTTACCGGCAGCCTGCGCCCACGGCAGAGAATTCCCTCAACCCGAGTGCTCGCGACTGAGCTGGGAGTGTCGCGGTTTCCGGTGCTGAATGCGTATGCCCAGCTGCTGGCGGAAGGCTACTTCGAGAGCCGTGTGGGCGCGGGGACGGTGGTTTCGAGTCTTCTTCCAGACCAGCTCACATCGAGTGGACCAGCGAGGAGCGGACTAACGTCGAGCGGACCAACGGATGCCCGATTCGCGGCCACCCGCTCCGGACCCCGTCAGGTAGCGCGTCATCCGAATCTTCGCCGTGTTCAACGGCTCCCATGGTTGCGCGGCTCGGGAGCATTTGGCGTGGGACAAGTGGCTTCCGATCAATTTCCCCTGCACGTGTGGTCGAATCTGGTGGCGCGGTGCTGCCGAAATATGAGCGCCACGTCGTTTCATTACGGCGACCAGACCGGCTTCCGGCTTCTGCGGGAAACTCTCGCCAGCTATCTGAGAACGGCGCGAGCGCTGCATTGCGAAGCGGAGCAGGTGATGATCGTCGCCGGGTCGCAGCAGGCGCTTGAGATTTCGGCTCGAGTTCTCCTCGATCCGGGGAGTTCCGTGTGGGTGGAAGAGCCGGGTTACCGGCTGGCACAAGATGCCTTTGCGCTCAATGGCTGTAGTCTGGCGTCGGTTCCGGTGGATGGGGAAGGCCTGGATGTTGCCGAAGGAATCCGTCGATGTCCCAACGCGCGGGCCGCGTTGGTGACCCCCTCGCATCAATACCCGCTCGGGGTTACCATGAGCGCCTCGCGCCGCTTTCAACTGCTGGAGTGGGCCCAGGCCACGGGATCCTGGATTATTGAAGATGATTACGACAGCGAGTACCGGTACGAGAGCCTGCCCATCGCGTCGTTGCAAGGGCTCGACGCCGGCGCTCGCGTCATTTATGTCGGGACCTTCAGCAAAGTCTTGTTTCCTGCCTTGCGGCTTGGCTACATCGTGATTCCACCGGACCTGGTCGACGCCTTTCTAACCGTCCGCCGGGCGATGGATCTTGGCCCGCCCAGCTTTTTTCAGGAAGTGCTTGCGGACTTTATTGGCGAAGGGCATTTTGCGCGCCACATCCGCAGGATGCGGGTTCTCTACCGCGAACGCAGGAGCGCCCTCGTCGATAGCATCCGCGAGGAACTTGGGAACATGGTTGAAGTGCTCGGCGGGGAAGCTGGAATGCATCTGACTGTGACCCTGCCGAACAGCATTCGCGATGTGGAAATCTCCGAGCGAGCCGCGCGCGAGAATCTGTGGATCTGGCCGCTGTCCCCCAACTACCTGGGCCAGGTTACGCACTCCGGTTTCATCCTGGGTTTTGGCAGCACGGATGTTGCGGAGATTCCGCGCGCCGTTCGCAAGCTGCGTGGCCTGCTTGCCGGAAGGTGAGCAGGCTCATGAGCAAAAATCGCCATGTTTCTCCACCTGATTTTCAAGGAGTCGCCTTGGTTCCTCTTGCTGGCTGACTGGTCCCCTCTCCCCGCCGTGGAACTACGCATAACCGCGCATAGTTACTTCCACTAATGTGCCTGGCACCGCCCGGCAGCTACAAAAAAATTCCTGCCGTCACCTGTCGCCTTTTGCCCGCCGTTTCCGATTTCTCTAGTAGGGGCAGAAACCTCTCTGGTTTGCGGGGTCTATTGCAATCCCAATCTGCCGCGACTTTGCGGTGGAGAAACGACGGACGAATCACAGAAGGAAATTCAAAGAGCGGAGGAACACGGCAATGGGCGACTACGGATATCTAAGAGACAAAGACATGGCGAAGAAAACCCTGGATCTACTGGAGGACACAATCATCGGCTGCCAGCCCAGGAAAAGTGGGCCAGGCCTCCACCAAGGCTTCCACAACGACGACGTCATTTTGATGATCAAGCTGTGGGAAAAAGCGATCATCCTCAGGTTAGGGTTTAGCGACCGCGATTGGGCGGTCTACACCTCGAATCGTGAACCCCCAAAACTTGCAGCCGGCCAAAAACGCTCCGAGGTGCTGTTGAGGGCCATCGACGTCTTCACTCACAATCTGGACAACCTCGACTGGTATCACCAGGCGCAGCAGGCCATGCTCAATTTCGTGCTGGAATACCGCATGGACCTGACCGATGTGAACGATAGAACGGACTTTGTGACCACACTCAGCCGGGTGGTCAAAGCGGGGCCGCAGGGGCTGGCAGATGAACCACTCCTGGATGAGGAGTTGGCGCTGAAGCTGGGCGATTAGTTCGGCCGATTCAGCTCTTCCAAACGAATACCGTCCAATGGGGAGGAGTTTCGGAATGTGTGGAACGACCTTCGCGGTCAAAGATCGGGAAAAACCGGCACGCAGAATATCGCCGGTCTTCCAACAAGTGTCGCAGGCTGCTTGGGGGCAGCTTGAGACAGCGTGGACCCCGCCTCTCACGTCGCCCCGAGGGGCGGGGTTTCTGATCGGATCGCGCGAACAAGGATCAGGAGACGAAAAATTCTCCCGCCGAAGAAATCCGGCCCTCACCTGTCGTCTTTTGCCGGCTATTTCCGATTTCATGATTAGGACGGGAACTCTGCCCAGCAGGGATTAAGAACGGGCTTCCAGGCCCCAGTGGAGGTTGATTATGTTTCGCGCAACAGGGATAGGAAAAGTCGGTGTCGATGCAGATTTTTCAGGCATTGGGGTTCTGCGCGCGCTGCTCTACAACTTCGATTTCGATGATTTTGCGGACTTGAAATATCGTCCGTTAAAACCAGAGCACGCGAATTTCCTGGCCGACGAGGTCGTCCCGCTGCTTGAGGATGACGCGGGCAACATCTGGATGACGGGATCGGCGAGCCGCATTGGAAATAAGGCATGGAACATGGAACTGTCGCAAACCCGGGTGGGTAGGGTGGTGGATTTTCTTCAGACAAAAGGAATAAAGCCGGAACAGATCCAAGAGGACGCAGTTGGCGAACAGTGGGCGGATGCCGCTGGCCACATCGATGATGATCCGCGCGACCGGAGCGTTGTGATCACCGTGCTGCCGAAGATTCAGCTCGGACCTATCGTTCCGCCGCCGCGCAAGGTTCCGCCTAAACCGCCGGTTACCCGACACTTCAAAATTGCCCTGGTCTATAGCCTGGCAGTGACCGAAACGTTACTGCTGAGAAGACTTCTAAAGTTGAAGACCCTCGGAGCCGGCCCAGCGCTCGAAAGGTGCGTTTTCACCATTTGGGACACGCGGAACAAGCTTGCCTGTTCTTACGTCTACCTCGGCGTGGGCGTGGGGGCTGGCGTGACCTTTACATCGGACGCTTCTCTGACGACATACGGACCATGGACAGACTTTACGACCGAGAAACCTATTTCGTGTTGGCAATTTGGTCGATACGCGAGCCTCAGGGGCGGTGGCGCGGGAAGTCAGTCCATCAACTGGATCACCATCGAAACGCCAAGAGGCGTCAATGACATCCATTCGTTACGGATCAGCACGGGCACAAGCGTGGGTGCCGGAGGGTCGGCCACATGGGGTGATTTATTTCTGCTCGACAAGCCTCGCCATTTCGAAGGGGACCGACAACATGGGGTGATTTAATTCTGTTCGGACAAAAGTGTCGTAAACCCCCGGTTCCGCCAGTAGGGGCTGCTTCTCGCAGGGGTATGTGTACTACAACGCGAATCTTAGTCTTCGCGGGGATCCCCTTCGGGGGAGGTATCCATCTTGTCGAGAAACTGCTGCAACCGTTCCTGAACATGAGTGTCCAGCGTAGTAAACTCGATGCCCATTCCGACCCCGGGATCACTCGCCCTGACCACCGCGGTGGTCTGCACTTTCTCCTCGTCCATCCAGAACGTAATGGTACCTTGCGCGCCGAGTGGCAGCGGAAGCAGGGTCTCAACATAACAGCCGCGACCGCCAATGTCGGTCGCGTTCGTATTCATGCGCGCGCGCTCGGTGTCCCCCAAGCCGATCTGGATAGGAAACTGAATTTTGTGCCGGACAAATCGCCTCTTGATTTTCCCTGGGGCAAACGTGAGCTCTTCCGAGTTTGCCATTTCCCGCCAGGGGCTCTCCTGGCCTTCCACAATCTGCACACCGGCTTCAATCTTTCGTAGCGTTCCCGCGTCGGTGACCCACACCACTTTGAAGCGAGCCTTTTTTTCGCCGTGCTTTATACCGATGATGTCGCCGGCCTTCAGGGGATGGTTGATGCCCAATATTTGCGCACCTTTGCCGCTGATGTTGTTGGCAACAGCATTCTGAGAGAAGGGGTGAGCGTCCGCGTCCATACCCCACACGCGAACGTGTATCTGGGTTTCGGCCCGGATCTGCGGTTTATCGTCCATTGAGTTACGGACCTCAAAAAACTCTCATCATCATACCCTTGCGCTACGGGCCAAGCGGTTACCGATGTAGGAGATCCGGAGTTCCGCAAGTTCATGTACCTTCGGAGGCGTACGATTACCTAGCCTTGCCAGTCACCGGGAAAATCTTCTGGATCTCCATGGAAACGCCAAGGAGGTGTCAACGACGTCGATTCGTTACGGATCAGCACAGGCACAACCTTGGGCGCGGGAATGTCGACCACGGTGGGTGACTTATTTCTATTTGATAAACCTCGCCGTTTCGTCGGCCTCAGGCGCAAACATTCGGTGCGCTTCAAATAAGAATCCATCACAGTTGGGCACTGGAGTGCGGGTTCTCTACCGCGAGCGCAGGAGCGCCCTCGTCGATAGCATCCGCGAAGAACGTGGGAACACGGTTGAAGTGCTTGGCGGGGAAGCTGGAAGGCATCTGACTGTAACCCTGCCGACAGCATTCGCGATGTAGAAATCTCCGAGCGAGCCGCGCGCGAGAATCTGCGGATCTGGCCGCTGTCCCCCAACTACCTGGGCGAGGCTACGCGGTCGGGCTTCATCCTGGGTTTTGGCAGTACCGATGTTGCGGAGATTCTGCGCGCCGTTCGCGGGCTCAGCGGCCTGCTTGCCAGGAGGCGAGAGCCAAAAAAGAGCAGAGAGTATTCCCGCAACTCCATTTGTTTTCAGAGAGAAAGCCAATTGACATTAAGAGATGAATCCGGACTCGGTGGCCATCCTGAACCAAGGTGGCGGTTTTCAGGCAGTCACGCTCTACACTCTCTCCTCCTGAGTAAATGTTCACGCCCGTTTGACAGGCCGCCGTCGGGCGGCCGACAATCGGCGCTCTAACTCTGCCCTCAAACAGTGTCTACCGCACTCATCCTCGGATTGATCGGCGCGCTGCTGATGTTGGCTTTTCTGGCGAACCGCGTCTTCCGGGTGACTCGCGTGCCAGACGTGCTGGTGCTGATGGCGTTGGGACTGGTGCTCGGTCCGGTGCTGGGTTTTGTGGACCCAGCGCATCTCTCCTCGACGACCAATGTGCTGGGCACACTCGCCATTATCTTGGTGCTGTTTGAGGGCGGGTTGGACCTGGACTTGCGCCGCACCTTGCGGCATTTTGCCGGGAGCCTGCTGTTGGCGGTGCTGGCTTACGCCTTCAGCATTGCTCTGGTTGGGCTGATTGTCTACAAGGGTTTCGGATTGCCGCTCACCACAGCGCTGGCGGTGGGAGCGGTACTGGGATGCACCAGCAGCACCGTTGTGCTGCCCGTTCTGCAACAACTTGGGGCGCGGGAGCCGGTGCGAGTCACGCTGATGCTGGAAGCTTCCTGGGGAGACGTGCTCGCGGTCCTCACCGTGGGGCTGCTGCTGGGCGCGGGGAGCCAGGGCGGTGCGGTGGCGCAGCATGTTCTGCGAAGCTTGGCGACTCAGGTGGGAGTGGCGGTGGTCTTCGCCACAGCGGCGGGAATTCTGTGGTCGCGCTTGCTGCCGGTGCTGGTGGAGGCCCGCTTCTGGCAGGTGATGACCTTCTCGATTGTGCTGGTCCTGTATGCGGGCACCGAGGCCCTGGGGGCGAGCGGGCTGATCGCGGTGCTGGCCTTCGGGTTGACGCTGTCGAACTTTCCGGGGATGGATCCTAGGTTCCGTGCCGTCGAAGAGGAGTCGGTATCGTTACAGTCACAGGAATCGCTGCTGAGTTTTCACTCGGAACTGGCGTTCCTGGTGCGCTCGTTTTTTTTCGTGCTGATTGGAGCGATTGCGGACGTAGGAAGTTTTCGCGGCCATACGCTGCTGATCGTGGGAACGCTGGGAGCGTTGTTCGCGGCGCGCTGGCTCGCCTTGCAGGTTAGCGGGTTCGCCTTCCGGAACGTTGAAGCAAAAGAGCGGGAACTGATGTTGTGGATCATGCCGCGCGGCTTGATCACAGTGGTGCTGGCGCTGCAGGTAGCGGCGGCGCGCAGCGAAGCCGGCTTCCTCTCGGCGCTGGCCTTTGCCGTAATCCTGGTGAGCAACGTTATGGTAGTGGTGGGGAGCTTGCGAGCCAGCCGGGATGCGGCCGCGATTGCCGCACCGGTGGAAGCGAGCACGCCGGCTGAGGTAGCGGAGGCTCAACCGGGCACGGAGTCGTCGGCTGGTGCGGTTGATCGAGTGGCGGAAGCGGCTGCTTCCAGGCGATGGATATTGGACGCCACCATGCTTGTTCTATTGGGGTTGAGCGCGTGTATCTTGTGGTACGGGAACCAGCCTCCGGAACAGCGTCCGCGCAGCTTGCAGCACTGGGTTCAACTGCTGCATCTGCGGCGGTCGCGTTGATTCGGCATCCCGACCCGTGAAACGCTTCCGCTTTCCGTTTCACTAAGGATATTGAAGAATGATGCGATCGCTACAGAGCTGAGGGCTAGCTCCGGGCGAGGCGAGCCGTGCGGGTTGGGACAGGAGCACGCAAGGCTCATGTTTGGAGCGTGCGGAAATGGTGTAGGTCCTGCCGAAGGCGATCCGCCTGGAGGAGGTGTTGTCATGGGGGTGACATTCCGACGCCGTATCAGCTGGCCCGAAAATGACCTTCTGTTTCCGGCTGAACTTTTCAACGTTACGGTTCCACCGGGCTTGTGCTCGATGGATGTTCGAGTCCCGAATATTGTCGACATCAACAAGATGAACCAGTTAAGCTCCGGCGCCGGCTATTCCTCCTCATCAGGGGGCCTATCCTCGGCCTATGGATTCGTCAACCCCAAGCTGACAGCGATCTTTCCAAATCCGGCGGCGCAATGGCGCAGGACCCCGGCTCCCGGTGCAAAGAACTCCGACTATGGGCCATGCCAGTTCCAGTTCACCGGCGGGGAAGTGATTCTCGATCTCACGCTGGAAATCTATGTCATCACCGCTGCGGAGATCGACCCCAACGATGATTTATCCCTGCAGATCTTTGCCTGCGTCTACGAACACGAACTGTTACATGTTGTGGATGCGCTGGACATCGTCAACAACTGGCTTCCGCCGCGTTTGAACATGGAGCCCGACGTAGCGCGCTACCTGGGGCAGGGACAGCCCTATGTGTATGGCACTTCCACCATGCGGGCGTCGCAATTGGAAAAGGAGTTCCGGACATCTACCACGAACCCGCTTCAGGCGTCGATTTTCAACCTGTGGGCTACAGAATCCAACCGCCGCGAAAGCTTGCGGGATACACCCGCCCAATACAAGATGGTCAGCGACAAGGTTAACGCCTTACAAGGAAGGCAGGCCAATCGGCCACATCATTGAAGAGGTAGGAAGAAAGTCCGGAGAGAACGTCCTAGCTTCCGGAGACTCCGCAGAAACGCCGCGCAAATGCAAAAGCGACGGAGCTGTTACGCTCCGCCACTTCTGATCTTCTCTTCCAGTGTTTGATGCGACGACAAAAGTCAGCACCTGCAGGTTAATGGTGTTCGCCGCCGCCTCCGTGTTCGCTTCCACCGTGCGCTGCCGCGGCGTGCGGAGCACTATGAGACGCGCCATCGTGGTGTGCCGCAGCACGCGGAGCGGCATGGGACGAAGCATGGGATGCACCGCGGGGAGCGCCACCACGCGCTGCTACTGCATGGCCACCCCCACGATTGGCAGCATAGGCACGCCCGTTTCCACGGCCAGCGACGTACCTTCCGCCGCCACCGCCGTTGAACCGATGTTCGCCCCAGCCGTGGCCGTAGCCCCAGTTCGCCCAGGGTCCCACGCCCAGGAAGACGCCGTTATAGAAATAGCCCGGCCCATAAAAGCCACTGGGTGCGCAGCCGTACGGTGCATAATCGTAATAGCCGTAGGAACAGACCGGTTGAATGCCTATGCCGACGCTGATTTGTGCACTGGCGGTTGGCGCCAGGGCCAAAGGGACGAGCAATGTTGCTGTACCGGCCAGAAGAAGACTCCGCATTGCTAGCCTATGAATCCAGCGTGACGCGTTATTGACTTTCCACATTTGTTATCCTCCCGAACTGCTGTTCTCGCTATCCCAAGCTTTCGATCCAAACTAGATGGTTTAAGTATCGGCTTCGGGCCGACGGATAGATGGTCAATACGGACCGTTGTAGGGAATGGGCGTCTTCGGAAGTTGTCGGCGGACCGAAACGGGAATAGGCGCTGCCGGTCTCAGTTTGCCGGCTATGGGAACGAAGCCGCCTCGCCGCGTTCGGGGGGACGGACGAGGCGGCTGTCTCCACGCCAGCATCTAGAGGTACTGGAGCCACCAGTCGGTTCGCTTGGCCTTGAGCGCTGCGAACCAGCGGCAGGCGAAATAGAGCAGCACGATGGCGATGGCCCAGATCAAGTAGAGAAGGGGAAGACTCCAGACATAGTCTTCTGGCGGCTCGGGATTGCCCATTGGGTGGTTGGTGAAGAGCCAGGGGCTGACGAAGCCGAGTCGAATTTTCGACACGATTAAGGCGAGGGCATGGATCAACGGGATGTGAAGCATGTAATAAAAGAAGGGCACACGTCCAAAAAGCGTGATTCGGCGGGCGATGGCACCATTGAAGCCCTCGACCAGCGGGAGCAGCGTGATGATGGGCCCGAGCGTCATCAACAGGAAATCGAGAGACGCTGGATACTTGGTTGTGTTCAGGAACGAAAAGAGAGCGGGCATGGGCGGAGCACCTTTGCGTCCCACGACGGAAACATGCCAGGGGCGCGGGTCGCCGTAGAGGTTGAATCCGCGGAGAATCAAAAAGAGTGCGATGGCTGAGAGCCCGATGGCCAAACACACGCGTTTTCTACGCGTGGGCTCGAAGGTCAGAATTTTGCCGAAGGCGTAGCCGGCGGCCATGACGCCGATCCAGGGAACGATGGAATAGAGCACAGTAAGGTTGGGGCCGTTGGGGCCAAACCGAACGGGTCCGGCGAAAAAACCGACATAGAAGATTTTCCAGAGACCGGAGAGCGGATTCTGGTCGAAGCCATCGAGCAGTTTGCCGAGGTGGGAATCCATCAGGTTGTGAGCGGCGACGATGATCACGCCGATCGCGCCGACCACGGGCACCGGCAGTTTGACCAGCCCGGCCATGAGGATCATACAAACTCCAATGACCCAAATGACGCCTGCCATCTCGTAATGCCGAAAATCGAAATTGAAGGTCCAGGCGACGCGCAGGAATGTGAGCTCAAGGAAGATGAGCCAGGCGCCACGGATCAGCAGATACTGCGACAGGCCGCCGGACACATCGGCGTGCTTGCGGGCGTAGAGGAAGATGCTGGTCCCAGCCAGGAAGATAAATGCGGGAGCGCAGAAGTGGGTGATCCAGCGGGTGAAAAAGATTCCTGGGGTGGGGCCGCCGGCGGGAAGGCCGGAATAAACGCGCACGTGGTCGATGGCCATCACAACCATCACCGCGCCGCGGATGAGATCGATCGACGCGATACGTGATTGCGGTGCGGGGTTCGCGAGGGAAGCGGCAAGACTCATTCGTTCGCTCCGGCGGTGACCGGTGACACGATAACATGGGCCGAGAAAATCCCGCCATGTGGAAGCCTTGGCTTCGGGGTGACTGTTCTTGACATCCAAACGGCTGATCCTCACAATGTCGGGCATCGCTGAAACCTTGCGCAAAGCTGCTTTTCGAGACAACGCGAACATCCGAATTCGACCGTGGGAGGGGTTGACCTGTGAACTATACGGACCTAAGAGAAGGTGATCATCTCCCCATGGTGGGAGTATTGCAGCAATTGTTGAACAGCACTGGAGCGTCGCTCGTGCCCGACGGTATCTTTGGGCGGCGAACACTCGCGGCCGTGAAAGCTTTTCAGAGAGTACGTGGGCTGGTGCAGGATGGAATCGTGGGAGAGGAGACGTGGGGGCGCCTGGCCGCTGGGATGAGCCTTCCTATTCTCGACACCATCGATGTATGGGACCCTACTTTCCTTAGTGAAGACGCCACTTACATCCAGCAAGCGAAGGGCAACCCCCTTCTGATCGGTGGTATGTGCAACGGAGTGGAGCAGGCGGTGTCCTTGCTCGCCGGTTCGAGGAACGTATTCCTGCTCCGATTCCACGGACACGGCTCGGCTGGCGGAGCGGGTGTGGGGAGAGGACACGGTGAGCTCGATCCGGATTGGGAAGAGCGCTCTCGCATCTGGGCGGATCCGGAAATCCTCGATACCCTCAGCCGCCTGCGTTCCATCTTCGGCCCTTACGGCTGCGTTGAGTTCATCTCGTGTGAGACCGGACGCGGGCCCAAGGGACTGAACCTTTTATCGCAGCTGGCCGCAAGACTGGATGTCCCCGTGACGGCAGCCAAGCTAAGTCAGCCGTTCGGAAAGCTTTGGAGTTTCCGGCTATTTGGCCCGACGGTTACAGCTGTTCCTGGCGGAGTGAGTCTGAGCCAGTGGTGTAGGTCATTGCCTGGTTTTGCGGGTAGGAGCGCAGCGTAAAAAAGTTTGGGCGATCCTCATGTTCTCTCCCAAGGACGGAAGTAGCTTCGCCGCGTGGTAATTGGTCCTCAAGTGCACGTTCGTAATTTGAAAGTGGCACGCGAGGTGGTCAGAATCAACCCAACGCCACTTCAAGCGCAGCAATGAAAAAAGAGCAGCGATGAAAAGCTTCCCGCCTGGGAACACGTCGCTGACATTAACCCACCCTGGCCAGTTGGAAGTGAGTAGTCATGTCTCGGCTAAAATCGAAAATTCTCTGTATCGATGACCATTGGAATGGGCTTATTGGCCGGAAGATGTTGCTGGAAAAAAACGGCTACGAAGTTCTGGAAGCCAGCGGCGGGGACGAAGGGCTGAAACTGTTCCGCTCGAACAGGGTGGACGCGGTGGTGCTCGACTACCAGATGCCTGGCATGAACGGCGACGTGGTGGCCGCGAAGATGAAGCGGATCAAATCCAGCGTCCCGATCATGATGTTGTCCGCCTACGAGCCCCTGCCGAAAAACAAATTGAAGGCCGTGGACGCATTCTTATCGAAATCGCAGCCCACCGATAAGCTCCTGTCGAACCTGCAGCATATGATCGACGGCCGGACAAAGCCGTTTTTCTACCGCTGGCTCGATATGTGGCGAGATCGCAATCAGGGGGTGAAACATTGAACCTCTTGAAACGGTTTCTCGGGAGCTGGTGCATCCATCGCTTTGCGTGGCCGCGCATCGACGCCAATGACCGCCACTATCAGATCTGCCTGCTCTGCGGAACAGCCTACGAATATGACTGGCGAATGATGCAACGGACGAACCGGGTGGTCGTAGACCCGAGTCTGAGTAACGTGCTGATGCATCCTGAAATTAGACCTTAGCGGAGGTTGGTTTCGTCCCCGCGCGGTGGAGCGTCGTCTTTGCGATTGGCGTGCACACAATCGGTCGTCGAGCTTCGAGTTCCAGACCAACTCTTGGCGATGCTTACTTCCATCCGGCCGCGGCCAACCGCTTCTTGATGCTCTCAAGCTTCACCAACGAAGGTTCGGGGCTTGATCCCGGGGGAGTTCTGATTTTTCCAGGAAGGCGAATGCGCCGTCCTTCTCGAGCCTTGCGGCGTTTTTCTCAAGAGAGGCCGCTCATCACCACCACCGGAATCGCTTGCCGTCGCGGCATCAAGCTTCAGCGCCCGTAGCACATCGGGGCCGCTTAGTTTCGGCAGCAGCATGTCCAATAGAATCAGATCCGGCAGCTTTTCTCGGCGCCAGGCGCAGGCCCCGTTCGCCGTCAGCCGCGCTGGTTACCTCGTAACCGGTGCGAACCATGGCGCGCTCCGTGGCTAACCTCAGGAACTTGCTGTCTACGACAAGAAGAATCTTCATGTTGGCTGTTGGACGAGGCCGCGCAGCAGGTTCGGCAATTCGCGGAACGAACCACACTCTCTTTAGCTTCTATCGTCTGTTCCGCCGGTCTGCATTAGGGTGATAATTTACTGGCGGAATCTTGTGGAGCATCGACGAAACCGGTGTCGCTTCGCGCGACCGGAACCTTCGACTTCGCTTCCGGGCAGGCCGCTCAGCGTAAGGCTCTCGAGAGCTTGCCCCCAGCGAAGTCGAACGGGCGGTCGTCCCTGCCCGAGCACCTTGAGATGGCGGGATTCGACGATTCCCTTATAATGACCACGTCTTGCCCGGACCGAAGCTTACATTCGGTGCGCCAGGATTCCGAGTTGCTGCCTTCGTGGTCCGATGGTGATTCACTGCATGGACGTAAAACCGGGGATGGAAGTGGCGTGTCTAACCGATGTCGGCCGCCAACGGGAAAACAACGAGGATTCCTGTCTCTATTGGGAGCCACAGGACAAGGCCGAGTTTCTTCGCAAAGGCCGGCTCGCGGTGATTGCCGACGGCATGGGCGGCTACGAAGGCGGGCAGGAAGCCAGCCGCCTCGCAGTGGAAACCGTTCGGGAGGTCTACGACGAGGGGTTCGAAAAGGATCCGCAACCCGCGCTGGTCAAGGCATTCGCCTCGGCACACGAGCGGATTCAGAGTTATGCGGAGGCCCATCCTGAACTCCGAGGCATGGGAACCACCTGCACGGCTTTGGTGATTCGGGGGTATGAACTGTTTTTTGCGCATGTTGGCGACAGCCGGATTTATTTGATCCGCGGCTTCGTGCTTTCCCGCCTGACGCGCGACCACTCGTATGTGGCGCGGTTGGTGGAGAACGGCATTGTGCGCGCCGAAGATGCGGAGTCGCATCCGCAACGGCACATCCTGACCGCCGCTCTGGGATCGGGAAGTGAAGTGGCGGCCGACGTCTCGCAGCACGCCGTTCCGCTGCAGGAAGGCGATACTCTGGTGCTTTGCACCGACGGTCTTTGGAGTGTGGTGAGCGAGCGGGAGATCGTGACCGCGGTGAACGAATTCGATCCGGAACTGTGCTGCCGGGCTCTCGTGAGCAAGGCGCTCGAACGAGGCGGTCCCGACAACATTACGGTGCAAGTGATCCGCGTGGGAGCCGAGACGGACTGACGCCAAAATCCTGTTTGGGAAGAACTTGCGGCGCCGTCCTCCCAAAAACTGCAAACTGGTTCACAGCGGCTAGGTTGGCCCCACCTCCGGCGGCTGGCAAGTGATTCAATTTAAAGTGGATTGTAGAATTCCCGCGTCCGGGGATGGGTCGCCGGCGTGCATCGTCTTGCAGGTCGATAAAGTCTAGTAAGTTAGTCGTATTTATGGCAAAATCGGGAGCCTTATGAAAATCTCGCAAAAAGGACTCTACGCGTTGCAGGCCATGATGATGCTGGCCCGCCATCACCACCAGGGCGCCATCAAGATCCGGGACATCGCCTACGAAGAGGATCTGCCAGAGAAGTTTCTGGAACTGATTCTTCTGGAGTTGAAGAACGCGCGGATGGTGGAGAGTGTGCGGGGGGCCAAGGGCGGCTACCAGCTGCGGCGCGAGCCCGGCGAGATCCGGTTGAGTGAGATCATTCGACTGATTGACGGACCACTGGCGCCCTTTGGCGATGCCGAGCAACTGCGCGTGCTGATTGATCGCGACCTGCCGCACCGGGCGCTGTACCAGGTTTTCCTGGACGTTCGTGACGCCGCGGCAAAGATTCTGGAACACACGAGCCTGGCAGATTTGATTGTGGATCCCGGTCCGCGCTCGGGCAAAGGCTCCAAGCGGCAGCGTACGCAAAAGAGGGAAGCGGGCGGCGTTCTGCCCATGGTGGTTGGAGGCGGTAAGGGTGATTGAGGATTCTTTTGAGACGTGGTGGATGACCTAATGAGTTCGAGACGCAAATTTCTGAAGCAGATGTCGGGTGCTGCGCTGGCGGCAGCGGCTTCGCCTGCGATGCTGACGTGGGCGCTCCCGTTGCCGCAGGGGCAAAGCGTTGAGGTTGCTGGCGAAGACGGGATGATCCTGCGGTCGTTCCGGTTCGCGGACCTCGAAACTCCGGTCGAGTATTTCAACAGTTGGCTCACGCCGGTTCCTCACTTCTTCGTGCGCAATCACATGCACGAACCGAGCGACGTCAACGCGGACGACTGGAGACTCACGATTGGTGGTGAGGTCGAAAACCCAGTCACTCTGAAGCTAGCCGAACTTTCTAAGCTCGAAACGCATGCCGTGGTCAACACGCTGGAATGCGCGGGCAACGGACGAAGCCTGCAGCGTCCGCAGGTTCCCGGCATTCAGTGGGGCAAAGGCGCGGTGAGCACGGCGCGGTTTTCTGGCCCTCGACTGCGCGATGTGCTGCGGCGAGCAGGAGTGAAGCCCTGCGGCAAGCATGTAATGTTTCGCGGACTCGATGAAGTTCCTGGAAAAGTTCCACCGTTTATTCGCAGCATTCCGATCGAAAAGGCGCTGGATTCTGACACTCTGGTTGCTACCCACATGAACGGTGCAGCCCTCACCAAGCATCACGGCTTTCCCGCACGCGCCCTGGTTCCGGGCTGGATTGGCGCGGCTTCGTGCAAGTGGCTCACCGAGATCAACCTGCTCGAAAACGAATTCGTCGGCAACTTCATGAGTCCGGCCTACCGTTTTCCCAACCAGCCCGTGAAACCGGGAGATGCGGTGAAGCCGGAAGATACGCACCCCTTGACTGCGCTGAGCGTGAAGTCGGTGATATCCGGCCCCGGAGACGGCGCGAATATCAGGGCCGGGAAAGTAGTCGTGCATGGGGCCGCGTGGGCGGGCGAGGCCGATGTTGTGAAGGTGGAAGTCTCCACCGATGGCGGCTCGACATGGGCGGCCGCAAACCTAAGCCACGAGCGCGCTCGCTACGCGTGGCGTTTGTGGAACTATGAGTGGAAGGCCAAGGGCGGCAACTACGCGGTGTTGTCGCGGGCTAGCGATTCACAGGGGCGTACTCAGCCGGCCGCCCCGGTTTGGAATCCCAGCGGGTATCTTTACAACGCGGTGGATCAGGTGAAGGTGCATGTTTCGTAACCGGGGGTTTCGCAATTCTCCGCGAGGCCGGCGGGGGTTATTCCCGGCGGTGTTCTATGCGGCGGTGGCTATGGCGATTCTGGCCGCAATCATGCCTTTCTGGGCATTATCGGATAGGCCAACACCGGCGAAGGGAACAGAGGATCTGCCGGCCGGGGCGATGCAGGCAAAAGCCACGACCGCGTGTCTGGAATGTCACGAGGCGCGTATCATCCTGCAGCAAAGGCTGAGCAAGGGTGCCTGGACCAAGGAAGTGGACAAGATGGTGAAGTGGGGAGCGGTAGTCGATCCCGACGATCACGATGCGCTGATCGACTATTTGAGCACGAACTTCAGTCCCGATCAGCCCGCCTATGAGCCCCCGCGGACTGCCGCTTACAGAAACACGTCCGACAAGAGCGCGGCTAAACCCTCGAAGTAGATTATAAAAAGCAAAGCGCCACCGACCCAGTGTCCAGAGGTTTCACGGACGCTACGGCAGCGCTGCCCTTGACGAAGATGGACCCAAACTGATGGGGAAAGTATAGAAACGCAACTGCACCAATTCTAGTGCACAGTAGGGTACTGGCAGGTTCATACCCGAAGGCCGGATGCAGAAAAGGTTAATCCCAAGGCAGTTAAGGGTTTTCCTGTGTTTCCCTTGGGTCCTCTGTGGTTGAGCCTTTCTCCGGCCTCAGCAGAGGAAACAGAATTACGTCGCGGATGGTGTGCGAGTCGGTCAGCAGCATGCACAGGCGGTCCACGCCAACGCCCACGCCTCCGGCCGGCGGCATCCCGTAGGAGAGCGCCCGAATGTAGTCTTCATCCATCTGGTGGGCTTCCTCGTCGCCGCGCTCACGTTCCTGCAATTGCGCCTCAAAGCGGCGGCGCTGGTCTTCGGGATCGTTCAGTTCACTGAATCCGTTGGAGATCTCCATTTGTCCCGCATAGATTTCCCAACGCTCCGTCCATTCGGGCTCATCCGGTTTTTGCTTGGAGAGCGGCGAGATGGCAGTAGGGAACTCGTAAATGATCGTGGGCTGGGTGAGGTGCTCTTCGGCGGCGGCCTCAAAGAGATTGGCGATTGTCTTTCCCAGCGGCGCGTTGCGATCGTACCCCATGTGCGCATGCGCCTGATGGAAGCGCGTGACCAGATTCTTCACTCCGTCGGCAGAAGCGAATTCGCTCATCTCGGGCTTCGCCCCTGCGGCTTCAGGCCAGTAGTGAATAATCGCCTCGCGCATGGTCATACGCTGCCAGTTGGCCCAGTCGATTTCCTGATCCCCCCATTTCGCTTTGGTGGTACCGTTTACGTCTTTGGCCGACTGCGTGATGATTTCCTGCGTGAGGTCCATCACGCCCTGATAGTCGGTATAAGCCTGGTAGAACTCGAGCATGGTGAATTCGGGATTCCAGCGCCAGCCCAGGCCTTCGTTGCGGAAGTTGCGGTTGATTTCGTACACGCGATCGAATCCGCCCACGACCAGGCGCTTCAGATAAAGTTCGGGCGCGATACGCAGGTATAGATCCATGTCGAGCGTGTTGTGGTGGGTGACAAATGGGCGCGCCACGGCTCCTCCGGCGATGGGCTGCATCATCGGAGTTTCAACCTCGATGAATCCATGCGAATCGAGCGTTCGCCGCATCGACTGCACCAGCTTGCTGCGCTTCAGGAAAACCTCGCGCACTTCGGGATTGACGACGAGGTCGACATAGCGTTGCCGGTAGCGCAGTTCGACGTCCGCGAACCCATGCCACCTCTCGGCGGGGCCAGCGCTGGCTGCATCGCCTTCGATTGCCTTGCCCACAGGCAGGGGCAGCAAATCCTTGCTGAGGAATTGGATCTCCTCGACGTGCACCGTGAGTTCGCCCGTACGGGTACGAAACAAGTATCCGCTCACGCCAATGTGGTCGCCGAGGTCGAGCAGTTTGTAGAGTTCAAAACCTTTTTCCCCAACCGCATCTTTCTTCACGTAGATCTGCAGCTTCTGCCCGCCCTGCTGCAGATGAGCAAACCCGGCCTTGCCCATCAGGCGAATCGCCATCATCCGTCCGGCGACACGCACGTTCACGCGCGGGTCTTCCAGCTGTTCCGCGGTCTTCGGCAAATAGTCGGCCAGAATCTGCGGGATGGTGTGCGTGAACTGGTATTGGCTACGGTAAGTGGGCTGGCCCAGGGCCTCAATCCGCTTCAGTTTCTCGCGCCGCAGTTTGTAGATTTCGTCGTCGAGTGCCAAGAGTTTCCTTTGAGCAGGGAATTGCGCTGTAACTGCGGCGCATACTGATGCCTTAAGACGATCACTAAGAGATCAACGAAAACCGTGAAACCAGATTATAAACAACCCGGAGGCGGGAAAGTGCGCGGCTGGGGTCGTCTAGTTCGGCCGCTCCTGGCGAAGAATTTTTGCTTGCGCCTACCGAGGTACTCCGGTACATTGGTACATATGGTGGACGATCAGAAGCTGGTGGTGGAACGGGTGCAGACCGGGGTCCGCATCGAGAAGCGAATTCTGAAAATTCTGAAGGCCTTCGCCGAATATCACGACATGACATTGGGCGATGTGCTGGAGGGCATTGTGCTGCACGCTTTCGACGGCAAGACGCCGTTCAGTCCGGCATCGCTCGAGCGCATCCAGGCGTTGAAGAAATTCTACGAACTGGATCTCGACTCCGGCGCTAGCCATCGGCTCAAAGAGATCAAGGGCAGAGCGGCGCGCAAGCGGGCCGCAGAAAAATAAGGGAGCGAGCGAACATGGCCGACCAACGCAGCAGGATTGCCCTCACCGGTTTGCAGTGGACCCTGGGCGTCGTAATTCTGATCGAATCCGTTTTGTTTCTCCTGCCCAGCGCCGGCCACGACTTCGCCCGGACTCACATGCCGAATTCTGTGCGGCTGGTTCTGGGCTGCGGCGAAATCCTCGGATCGGTCCTGCTTTTGATTCCGCGCACTGCCATCCGCGGCGGTTGGGTGCTAGTGGCGGTCTTCGGGTTCGGGATTGTGATTCACCTGCTGCATGGCACCTACAACGTAGGTAATTTGGCGATCTATGCGGCGGCGGCGTGGGCTGTGGCGGTCGGCAAGGCGGCGCCGCAGAGGTTTGGCTAGCCGGTATGGTCCCGTTCAAGGCGTTGCTGGTGGAAGGCACGTCGGGCGTTGGGAAGTCGACACTGATCGACGCCCTGATCCGCCGCCATGTCGAAGCGTCGAAGCCGCGCAAGATCCGGACGCTGGTTCATCTCGCGCAGTCGCACACCTACGGTCCGCTGGCGGTGCCGGAAAACCTCGGCACGCTCACGGTAGAGGCCAACCTGCGACATCTGGAGCGCATCGTGGGAACGCTCGAATGGCTGCATGCCAGCGTGCAGGAGCACGCTCGTCCGTGGTGCTTCGTGCTGCTCGACACGTTGCTCTTGACGCACTGCGTTCGTCCAGGCGTTGTGAAATGGAGCGATGTTGAGCCGTTCGATCGGCGGCTTGCGCTGGTTGGATGCAAGCTGCTTTTTGTGCGCGCGTCCCCCACCACGATTCTGGAGCGAGGAATCGTTCCCCGAAGAAACCAGCAGTTCATGAAGGAGTATGCGAAAAAATTCGGCCGGACCGAGGAGGAGATTCACCGGTATTTCGTCGGCGAACAGGAAACGCTTGCTGGTTTGTTCTCGCATTCCGCGATGCCGAAGCTGCTCACGCAGGATGATGGGACCGTCGACGAGATTGCGGATGAAGCCTATCGGTTCTGGATAGAAGAGGCTGTCGAAAGCGGGTCAGCAGCGAATTTGCTCCGCCAGGAAAGCCGCAGGCAAGAAGGCTGAAGCATGACTCGCGAACTCATCGATCGATTCGAGCGCACCCTCACCCCTGACAATTCTTTTCACCATGCCGACCACGTGCGACTCGCGTTTGCTTATCTGCGCGAGTATCCGGTCCTGCTGGCGCTCGAGAGATTCGCCACGGTTTTGAAGCGCTTCGCCGAAGCTCGTGGTAAATCGCAGCTCTATAACGAAACCATCACTTGCGCATATTTTTTCCTGATTCGCGAGCGGATGGCTCGCTGCGCGGGCGCAGACTGGGAAGAGTTCTCCCGGCGGAATCCGGACCTGCTGATCTGGGAGGGCGGCATCCTCAACCGCTATTACCACGAGGGCACGCTCAAATCCGATCTCGCTCGGACGGTGTTCGTCTTTCCTGACAAATGCGGCTGAACTTGCGTGTCGACAGTGCGCGCGGACGCCTCATCGCGACACTGACACTGAGCTTTCACTGAGCTTTCTCTGAGCTTTCTCTTGAAGTGGAGCCGCATCGGCGGTAGTATGGCCTGCCACCGACGCGAGACATTTTATGCCGCAAAACTACGTCCCCATTTTTATCTTCATTGCATTGGTTGGCGTCATGCTTCCGGTCACGTTGCTGGCCGCGAAGCTGGTGCGTCCGGACAACCCCAGCAAGACCAAGCTTATGCCCTACGAATGCGGCATTGACCCCATCGACAGCGCTCGCGGCCGCTATACGGTTCGGTATTACATCATCGCGATTCTCTTCGTGGTCTTCGATGTGGAAACCATCTTTCTGTTTCCTTGGGCCGTGAAGTTCAAAGCCTTTGGTTTATTTGGCTTGATCGAGATGCTGATCTTCCTGGCCATCCTGATCGTGGGCTACATCTGGGTGTGGAAAAAAGGCGCGCTGGAATGGGTGTAACGCCGGCTATCCCCGCAGGCGCCGGGCCCACGGACACCTTCAGCGCCAGTCGCTGGACGCATGGCAACTTTCTGTTTCCCACGCGTCTTGTGGTCAGCCCGCAACGCGTGAGCCGGGTGAAGTCGCGTTTCTTCGGCAGCAACGAAGAGAGCATTGCCATGTCAAAGGTAGCGTCGGTGCATATTTCCACCGGCGTGTTCTGGTCGGAGATTCGCATCGAATCCACCGGCGGCACTGATCCCATCACCAGCCACGGGCACCGCAAAGCGGATGCGCAACGCATCCGCGCTCTGATTGAGGCGTATCAGGGGCAAGCGCGCACCTAGCGGGAGTTCGCTTCGCGACGCGCGTAAGATTTTACAAACTCTTGCCTGGCTTGCCTGGTGATCTCGTTGACACCGTTTCTCCAAGCTGATAAAAGTTAACGTTCTTTTGTAACGCAGACTGCGCCGAGGTCTGCGCGTTCGCCAGGTATGCCGGACGAAACCAAACCGCCCGCTCCACCACCGCCAGACGGCCCGCCGAAGCCGTTGGCGGATCAGGCCTCCGCGCCCTCAACCCCTGCGAAGCCGGCTGTTGCCGCGCCTGCGGCTCCCGCTGCCGCGAAACCAACTGCTCCTGCCGCCGCGCATGCTGCTCCAGCGAAGCCGGCCGCGCCCGTGCCTATGCCCTGGGACTCGCCGATGGTGGCAAAGTTCAAACGACAATACGGTTCGGGCGTCGAACCGCTGACGCACCTCGGGCAGAACTACATGGTGGTGGACCGTTCGCTCATCCCCGAAATCTTGCAGATCCTGCACAACGAAGAGCAGTTCGATTACTGCGTGGATCTTACCGCGGTGCATTATCCCCAGCGCGACAAGCAGTTCGATGTGGTCTGGGTGCTTTATTCATTTCCGCGCAACGAGCGCATCCGCGTAACCACGCGCATTGCCGATGGCGAGACTCTGCCGAGTTCCGTCCCCATCTGGGCGACGACCAACTGGCTGGAGCGCGAAGTGTTCGACATGTTCGGCATCAAGTTTGACGGACATCCCGACATGAAGCGCATCTTGCTGCCCGACGGCTGGAAGGGCCATCCCCTGCGCAAGGATTACGGCATTCTGCAGCAGGACAACGAGTGGGTGCAGATCAACCTGGGCATCGAAAGCGGGCAATAAAGGCAGAGCTGCAGAATTACAGAATTAGAATTACGGAATCTTAGAATTACGGAATCGATGACCGAACCGCACACACTCTCGCCCCTCGATCTGGCAACACCGGACAAGACGTTTCTCGACGCGAACGAGCTTGTCATCAATATGGGGCCTCAACATCCCGCGACCCACGGTGTCCTGCGCGTAATTCTCCGCTTGGATGGCGAGAAGGTGATGGGACTGGAGTGCGTGATCGGCTATCTGCATCGCGGCGTCGAGAAAATTGCCGAGAACCGCACCTACACCATGTTCAATCCCTACGTCGACCGCATGGATTACGTGGCCGCCGTCTCGAATGGCCTGGGATACTGCGAAACGGTGGAGAAGCTGCTGGGCGTGGAAGCTCCGCCGCGCGCGCAATATATTCGCGTCATTCTCGCCGAATTGAACCGCATGGCGAGCCACCAGCTTTGGCTGGGGACGCATGCGCTCGATATCGGCGCCATCACGCCGCTGTTCTACACCTTCCGCGACCGCGAAGAGATTCTCAAGATCTTCGAAAAATATTGTGGTGCGCGCCTCACTACGCACGCGTTTCGCATCGGCGGCTTGCAGTACGAGGCTTACGACGGCTTCGAGAAGGATGTGAAGAAGTTCGTTGCGTTCGTCGCGCCGAAGATTGATGAATACGAAGAGCTGCTGACCACGAATCGCATCTGGGTGGAGCGTACCAAGGGCGTCGGCGTCATCTCCGCTAAAGACGCCATCGCGCTGGGCGTAACCGGACCGGTACTGCGGGCCAGCGGCGTGAAGTGGGACTTGCGCAAGGCTCAGCCTTACGCCAACTACAAGAATTTCGATTTCGAAATTCCCACCGGACAGAATGGCGATACCTATGACCGGTATCTCGTGCGCATGGCGGAGTTCCGCCAATCGCTGCGCATCATTCAGCAGGCGGTCGACGGACTCCCCGAGGGCCCGGTCATGGCGAAAGTTCCGAAGGTGATGAAGCCTCCGGTGGGCGAGGTGTATCACTCGATCGAAGCGCCGAAAGGCGAGCTGGGGTATTTCATTGTGAGCGACGCCTCCACGCAGCCGTATCGTGTGCGCGTGCGCCCGCCGTCTTTGGTAAACCTGCAAGCGCTCGACGTGATGTGCCGCGGCGCCATGGTGGCCGATGTGATCGCCGTGATCGGAACCCTCGACATCGTTCTCGGCGAGGTGGACCGCTGATGCAGCCCATCATCGACTACATAACCTCTTACCTGAACAGCACCCAGACGCCCGGCGCAGCGGGGAATTTCTTTTGGGCCTTCGTGTACATTCTGCTTGTTTTCCTCGGCCTCTCCGTCGCCGTGATTGCGATGAACTGGCTCGAGCGCAAGATTCTCGCTCACATGCAGGTGCGTCTCGGTCCCATGCGGGTGGGCCCGCACGGATTGCTGCAGCCCATCGCCGACGCCATCAAGCTGCTGCTGAAAGAAGACATCATGCCCGCCGAAGCCGACAGCTTCGTGTTCTGGATCGCCCCGTTCATTGTGGTGCTGGCGGCATTCACGGTCTTCGTAGTGGTTCCGTTTGGTCCGACGCATGCCATCACCGACATGAATATCGGAATCCTCTTCATGCTGGGCGTGTCGTCGTTGAGCGTGCTCGGCATTGTCATGGCGGGCTGGGCTTCGAACTCGCATTATCCGCTGATCGGGGCGCTGCGTTCCAGCGCGCAGATGGTTTCCTACGAAGTGGCCATGGGGCTCGCCGTGGTCTCGGCCATCCTGATGACCAGCCTGCACGGTCTGGGACTCTACGGCGCCGGCAGCGCCGGCACGGGTGACACCGGCACGCTCAGCATGATTGGCATCGTGGCCGCGCAACAAGAGCAGCACGTCTGGTTCGTCTTCAAATTCTTTCCGCTGGGTCTGATCGCATTCTTCATTTTTGCCATCGCCATGGTTGCGGAAACGAATCGCGCCCCGTTCGATCTGCCCGAAGCCGAGTCGGAATTGACGGCCGGTTTCCACACGGAATACAGCGGCTTCCGCTGGTCGCTGTTTTTCCTGGCTGAATATTCCGCAATGATCGCGGTTTCGTCCATCGCGGTGACGTTGTGGCTCGGGGGCTGGCTGCGTCCGTTCCCGAACCTCCTGCACGGTACGACTTGGGATTTGGTTTTCAACTTGTTCCCCGGAATCACATTTCTGTTCTTGGCGGCGATCTGCTTCTACAGCACGGCGCGCATGCCGAAGCACCCATATTTCAAAATTCAGACCATGGGTCTTGCCGGATTCGGCGCGCTGCTTGCATTGATCGGCTTCGTTCTGTTTGTTCCCGCGGTTTTCGTTCGCGTTCAGGATATTTACTGGTTCGCGATGAAAGTTGCCGCGTTCATGTACCTCTATATCTGGTATCGTGGCACGTTCCCGCGTTACCGTTTTGATCAGCTGATGAAAGTGGGATGGAAAATCCTGCTGCCAATGGGACTGGGATTGTTAATCCTGACTGCGGTCATGGGGATGCGTTCGGAACTGCAGCATTGGGTGGCAAGCATTCTATGAATCCTCCGGTCGCAACACCGTTTTTCTTTTACCTGCTCGCCGGGACCATGCTGATGGGCGGCATCCTGGTGATCACCCGGCGGAACGCGGTGCACTCGGCCCTGGCTCTGATCGCAGCCCTGCTGGCGCAGGCCGGACTTTACCTGATGCTCTATGCGCCGTTCGTCGCTGGCGTGCAGATTATTCTTTATGCCGGCGGCATCATGGTCCTGTTCCTGTTCGTGATCATGCTGGTCAACCTGGAGCGCGTGCAGAAAGAGCGCCAGTTCAACAAACAATGGCTGGTAGGGATCGCAGCCGCCGGCGCGCTCGGCGGTTTGTTCATCACGATCTACACCAAAGGGAAGGGGATATTCCTCGACCGCGCGATGCCATCGGGCCTGGAAGCGGAGAACACTCAAAAAATCAGCGTGCTTTTATATGGTCAGTACATGTTCGCCTTCGAGATCGCATCACTGCTGTTGCTGGTGGCGATCATCGGAGCGGTGGTGATGGCAAAGAAGAGGATTTGATTCGTAGAGACGTAGCGTGCTACGTCTCCTGCTGGCAGCCAGATGGAAGCTCTGCTCCACATTTCGACGTTGCACTACATGGTCCTAAGCGCCGCCCTGTTTCTTTTGGGTGTAATCGGTGTGCTCACTCGTCGCAATGTGGTGATCGTGCTGATGTCGATCGAACTGATCCTGAATGCGGTGAACTTGAACCTGGTCGCCTTCTCGCATTATTGGCAGGGCATTCAGGGACCAAATGCGCTGCACGGTCAGGTGTTCGCGATTTTTGTAATCACCGACGCCGCCGCGGAAGCCGCGGTGGGCTTGGGAATCCTGATCGCCTTCTTTCGTAATAAAGAGACGATCAACGTGGACGAAGTGAATTTGCTGAAGTGGTAGAAGACCGCTGTTGGCCTTTCGCTCTTGGCTTTTAGCTAAGGGCGCCAAGAGCCAAGAGCCAAGAGCGAAAATGTTCTTATCCCACATCTGGCTCATCCCGCTGCTGCCGGCCTTCGGCGCGACCGTCATGTTTTTTTTCGGACGCAAGCTGCAGAAGGCTACGGTAAGCGCGGTCTGTGTGGGAACGATCGTGCTGGCGTTCTTCATGGCTTGCGGTGCGGTGTGGCAATACTCGGCGTGGTCGTCCTCGCCGGAACATTTTCATCAGCCTTACGAGAAGACGCTCTACACCTGGCTCGGCAGCGACACCGGCCATCTTACCTACAAAACACAATCCGGCACGCCCGCGGAGTTCCGCGCGGATGCCGGGTTTCTGCTCGATCCGCTCTCGAGCATCTGGCTGCTGTTCGTCACCGGCGTCGGCATGCTGATTCACATTTATTCCACTGGCTACATGGCGCATGAAGGCGGCTATTACCGCTTCTTCGGCTACCTCAACCTCTTCATGTTCTCCATGCTGACCCTGATCTTGGCCAACAACTATGTGCTGCTATTTGTTGGCTGGGAAGGCGTGGGATTGTGTTCGTACCTGCTGATCGGTTTTTATTTCCACCGCAAGTCGGCCAGCGACGCAGCGAACAAGGCATTCATCGTCAACCGCATCGGCGACGCCGGATTCCTGCTGGGAATGTTCTTTATTGCCTGGATTTTCGGCTCGCTCCAGTTCACCAAAGTTACCGATCTCGCGCGCGCCAGTCATCTCTCGCCTGAAACCCTAACCTACATCACCGCCGCCACGCTTCTTCTTTTCGTCGGAGCCTGCGGCAAGTCGGCGCAACTACCGCTTTACATCTGGCTGCCTGATGCCATGGAGGGCCCCACGCCGGTTTCCGCGCTCATCCATGCCGCGACCATGGTCACGGCGGGCGTCTACATGGTGGCGCGTTCGAATGCGCTGTTTGTGCTGGCGCCCACTTCGATGAAGACCGTTGCCATCGTGGGCGCGCTGACGGCCATCTTCGCCGCGTCGATCGGCCTGGTGCAGAACGACATCAAGCGTGTGCTGGCTTACTCCACGGTCTCGCAACTCGGCTACATGTTCCTCGCTCTCGGCGTCGGAGCCTTTGCCGCTGGCGTCTTCCACGTATTCACTCACGCCTTCTTCAAAGCGCTGCTGTTCCTCGGCTCCGGTTCGGTGATTCACGCCATGAGCGGCGAGCAGGACATGCGCAACATGGGCGACCTGCGTCGCCGCATCCCATTCACGCACTGGACCATGCTCATCGCGACGTTGGCAATTGCCGGCTTTCCGCCTTTGGCCGGGTTTGTCTCAAAGGACGCAATTCTTTGGGAAACCTGGTCGCGCGAAGGTGGCGCGTACCGCATCCTCTGGGGCATCGGCTACATCACCGCGCTGATGACCGCTTTTTACATGTTCCGTCTGATGTACCTGACGTTCTACAGTCACCCGCGTATGAGCCATGACGTGGAGCACCATATCCACGAATCGCCCAAGTCGATGACGGCTCCGCTGGTGATGCTTGCCCTTTGCGCCATCGGCGCGGGATGGCTGGGCTGGCCGCAAAGCCTCGGAGGCTCCGACCGCTTCACAAAATTCCTGGAGCCGGTATTCGCGCCCGAAGCTCGCGTGCTTCAGCTAGAAGGGCAAACGGGCCAGCTTTACGCCGGAGCGAAAGAGGAAGGACACAATACCGGCACGGAATGGCTGCTGATGGTAGCATCCGTGGCCGCTGCGGCCGTCGGATGGGGTGTGGCCTGGAAAATCTATCGCCAGGCCGACAAGGGTTACACCGAGCCCATCGCCGCCGTCGCGCCGCCCGTCTACAACGTGCTGCTCAACAAGTATTACGTCGATCAGGGCTACGATTACGTCTTCACCGGACGCCGCAAGGTCGGAGATGTGCGCCTGGGCGTGATGGGACTCGGCGAGGCCAGTTCATGGTTTGACGCGAATGTGATCGACGGTGCGGTCAATGGCGCCGGATGGACGACACGCGTTCTCGCAACCGTTTCAAGTTGGTGGGACAAATGGATCATCGACGGCGTCGGCGTCAACGGTCCCGCGATTCTGGCGCGCATGCTGAGTTATCCCGCACGCCTTTTCGAGTGGGGCCAGGTGCAATGGTATGCGCTGGTCATGACCGCGGGCCTGGTGGGGTTTGTATTTTATTACGTGTATCACTGAAACGCAGCTTCTAGCACCTAGTCCTAGCTTGTCGCAAAACGCAGCGAGCTAGGTGGCCGAGCTAGAAGCTAGCAGCTAGAAGCTGAACTTTCATGTATAACCACATACTCTCGATCATCCTCTTCACGCCGCTCGTTGGCGCGCTTGTGCTCCTGTTCGTTCCCAAGGAGAACAAGGACGCCATCCGCTGGATCGCGAATTTATTCTCGCTCGCCGGCCTTCTGGTTTCGATTCCGCTGGTGCCCTGGTTCTGGGCGCTGCGCTTCGAGCCCGGATTCAAGTTCACCGAGGGCGCTCTCAACAACTGGATTCCCTCGATCGGCGCGAGCTACATGCTGGGCATCGACGGCATTTCTTTTCTGCTCATCATGCTCACCACGCTGCTGGGCTGGATCTCGATTCTATCTTCCTGGACCGCGATCGAGAACCGGGTGAAGGAATACTACATCTGGTTTCTGGTGCTGCAGACCGGCATGCTCGGCGTCTTCATGTCGCTCGACTTTTTCCTGTTCTTCGTTTTCTGGGAAGCGATGCTGGTTCCTATGTACCTGCTGATCGGCATCTGGGGCGGCCCACGCAAACTGTACGCCGCCATCAAGTTTTTTCTTTACACTCTGGCGGGCTCGGTATTGATGTTGCTCGGCGTTCTGTACCTGTACTTCAATCACCACACGCTCAAGGGCGTTTACACCTTCAGCATCGAGCAGCTGTATACCACCGCGCCGCAGATTCCATTCCACTTCGCGGTGTGGCTGTTCTTTGCCTTCTTCGTCGCCTTCGCGATCAAAGTTCCGATGTTCCCGTTTCACACGTGGCTGCCCGACGCCCACGTGGAAGCGCCGACTGCAGGCTCGGTGATCCTGGCCGGGGTTCTGCTGAAGATGGGGACCTACGGTTTCGTCCGTTTTTCGCTTCCGTTTTTTCCGCAGGTGCTGTCGAATCCCGCAACCTTCCTCAACGTGACGGTCCGCGGCTGGATGATCGGCCTTTCCATCATGGCCATCATCTACGGAGCGCTGGTTTCGTTGATGCAGAAAGACATGAAGAAGCTGGTGGCCTACTCCTCAGTGAGCCATCTCGGCTTCTGCACGCTGGGAATTTTCGCGCTGAACTCCGCCGGCTTGAGCGGATCTGTCCTGCAGCAGATCAACCACGGCATCTCCACCGGAGCGCTGTTCCTGATCGTGGGCATTCTCTACGAGCGCCGCCACACCCGGGAGATTTCCGAATACGGCGGCATCTCGAACGTAATGCCGGTTTACGCCACGATCACCATGATCATGTTCCTGTCTTCTATGGGACTGCCGCTGCTCAACGGTTTCGTCGGCGAGTTCACCATTCTGCAGGGAACGTTCATGGAAAACTGGAAGTGGGGCGCTTGGGCCGTCCCCGGAGTGGTGCTGGCTGCGGCGTATCTCCTGTGGCTCTACCAGCGGGTGTTCTTCGGCACGGTTACGAATCCGAAAAACGAAAAACTGCACGACCTGACGCCGCGCGAGGTTCTCACCTTCGTCCCGCTGATCATCGCCGCGTTCTGGATCGGTCTGTATCCCAAACCGTTTTTCCAGATTCTGGAGCAGCCCGTCAATCACCTCGTCGCGACCGTGCACCAGAACGACACGCAGCCGCAGGGCATGATGAATGCCGGTGTCCAGCCTGAAACTCAGCCGGCAATACCAGCGGCATCCGCTCCAGTCACCGCCGTGGTCAAGAAGTCACGCTCCGCCAAGCCCGCGAAAGGGAATAACTAGTGGGCGCGTTCTCATTCACGCTGAACGACCATCTAGCCGCCCTGCCGGTGGTCATGCTGGCGTTGTTTGCGCTTGCAATCCTGCTGTTCGATCTTTGGCTTTCGGCACAGGAGAAGTGGATGAACCCGGTCGTCGCCATGATCGGGGTGCTGTTCGCCACCGCATCGGTGTACAACGTCCAGTCGTGGATGCACAAGAACGGAATTCCAGGGGTCGTCGGTTTCTCGGGCAGCATGCTGGTCGACCGCTTCGCGATTTATTTTTTCTATTTATTTCTCGCAGCCACCGCCGTTGCAATTTTAATGTCCAGCCGCTACATGGAAATTGAGCACGAGAATCACGGCGAATATTACGCCCTGATGCTGCTCTCGGTCGCTGGCATGATGTGCATGGCCGCCGGTTTCGACATCGTCCTCATCTTCATCGGCCTGGAACTGATGGCGATTTCCACGTATGTACTGGTCGGCTTCCTGCGCCGCGACCGCCGCTCCAATGAAGCCGCATTGAAGTATTTGCTGCTGGGCGCGTTTTCCTCGGGCATTTTTGCGTATGGCCTGTCTCTGGTCTACGGACTCACGGGCAGCACGAGTCTTTACGAAATTGGCCGGCGCTTGCCCTTGATCCTGCTGGGCAACCAGAAGCCGATCGCCATCGTTGCGCTGCTGACCACGATGACGGGGCTGCTGTTCAAGATTGCAGCCGTACCATTTCACCAATGGGCACCAGACGCCTACGAAGGCGCGCCCACCAGCATCACCGGATTCATGTCCGTCGCAGTCAAAGCCGCGGGCTTTGCCATGCTCTTCCGCATTCTGATGGGCAGCCCGATCGCTCCCGGCGGGCTGATCGCCATGCGTCCAATCTATGTCCCGCTTCTGGTCTTCGTCTCCATCGCGACCATGACCGGGGCGAACTTCGCCGCGCTCACACAGACCAACACCAAGCGCCTGCTGGCCTACTCCTCGATCGCGCACGTCGGCTACATGCTGCTTGGTCTGATCGCCGGAACCTCGACGCAGCCCTCAATCGACGGAATCAAAGGCATTCTGATTTACCTCCTGGTTTACACCTTCATGAACCTGGGCGCATTCGGCGTGATCACGTCACTGCGCCACCGCCACGTCATCGGCGACGAACTCGACGATCTCAACGGCCTCTACTCGCGCGCTCCGGTCGAGGCTGTACTCATGCTCGTGTTCCTGTTGTCGCTGGCGGGCATTCCGCCGCTCGCTGGCTTCTATGGCAAGTACTTCATCTTCCTGAGCCTGATCGAGTCAGGACATTACGCTCTGGCCTCGCTGGGCGTTCTGTATTCCGTCTTCGGCCTCTACTACTACCTGCGGATGGCCAACGCCATGTTCATGGGCAAAGCCGAGGCTGCCGAAGGACACCTGCCCGTCGGCATCGCGATGCGCGTTGGTCTGACCGTGACGGCCTTCGCCACGCTGTTCATCGGCATCCTGCCCGACCGCTTCATCCAGGTAGTGAACTGGGCCCTTGGCATCGCCCAGAATCCTGCGATCGCCAAAGTAATCCGCTAGAGAACATTGCGCACATGCATCGCAACTTCTTATGCCTTGTCATCCTGAGCGAAAGCACGATCGTCCAAAGGGACGCTCATGCGCAGTCGAAGGACCCCTTGCTCCTCCGCACCACTAGCGGCCCATAAGGGAGTTCCCGTCGCTTTGCTTTGCCTGTCGTCCCTTTCCCGAGGCTGAATGAGAATCTTCCAGGTTCTTGCCAACCTGGGATAGACTCGCACCGTGTAGAAACTTCCGTGCCAGTTCTCATCCGCCAAGCCGTTCCCGCAGACGTCCCGGCCCTGCGTGTGCTGATCGATGCATCCGTCCGTCAGCTTCAAGCTGGGGACTATACCCCCAGCCAACTGGAAAGCGCGCTCGAAACGGTCTACGGCATAGATAGCCAGCTCATCGCGGACGGCACCTACTATGCCGCGCAGTCAGACGCGACGCTGGTCGGCTGCGGCGGCTGGAGTAAGCGCCAGACCCTGTTCGGCGGAGACCGCTGGACGGGCCGTCAAAATGACCTGCTCGATCCCCACCGCGATGCCGCAAGAATTCGCGCCTTCTTCGTCGATCCCCTGTGGTCGCGCCGCGGAATTGGCACCTTGATTCTTGAGGCCTGCGAATCTGCCGCGAAGGCTGCCGGCTTCACCCGCCTGGAGATGGGCGCGACCCTGACCGGCGTCCCCTTTTACCGCGTCAAAGGCTACATCGAACTGGAACATCTAGCCGTCCCGCTGGCCAACGGGGAGTCCTTGGCGATCGTGCGCATGGCCAAAGCGGTGTAGAGGAACGCGGCTTAGAAACCTGGTTGAGGTAGAATCTGTTGGTCGTGGCCGAGCAGCCAGATCGCCCTCCTAAGCCGAATGCGTTCGTCTCCGCGGCCCGTTACTCCGAAATAGGTTTTGTAATTCCTGCTTCGGTCTTTCTCGGTTACGGAATTGGACGATTGCTCGATTATTGGTTTCATCTCCACTGGGTTTACATTCTAGGGGTGATCTTCGGCGCTATCACCGGGTTCGCCCAAATGATCCGCATGGCCGCAGCCCTGTCACGGGACAAAGACGACCAGTGACTTCCGTTCCCCCACCCCCGCCCGCATTGCCGGAATCCACCGCCGCCGATCGCTTCTTCTCCGCCGCCATCCTCAGAATGTTGCGCTGCCTGCTGCTCGTCGGCGCGATTTTCACCGTCCTTGCCGTTTGGCGGTTCGGACCGATCGCCGCCACCGGTTTCGCTGCTGGATCCTTTATCGCCTACCTGAGCTTCCGTTCGCTGCACAAAGCGGTGCAAGCCCTCGCTGCCAGAGTTGTTGAGACTCATCTGCCCGAGGGCGGTTTCTCATTGGTCAATGGCTTCTTCCTGCGTTACCTTTTGGCAGGAATCGTCGCCTATGTTATATTCACAAGTTCCGCTCGAGCCTTTCGGGGATTTCTGTTTGGGCTATGCACGCCGGTGGTGGCCATGCTGATCGAAGCAGGCTTTGAAGTGTACGCCGCCTTACGCCGCGGGTACTAGCCCAAGACATTTGTAATCAGTATCTTGCCGGGATCGTAAGTCTGCCGGGATTTTAAAATTTATGGAGCAACTCTGGTTTACCGCGCTGCTCAACCGCCACTTCGGGGGCGCGGTGCTGCATTTGCTCTTGTCCTTGGGAATCCACCCTAAGCACGCGGCCACCCCGATCTCCAACAGCTTCGCGATGGAAGTGCTCGTGGCGTCGCTGTTGATCTCGCTTTTTGTGGCCGTCCGCATTCGACTTTCGGTGGATCAACCGGGCGGTTTGCAGCATTCGATGGAATGGGTCGAGAGTGTCATCGGCGGAATGGCCGATGAGATCATCGGCCATCACTACAAGCCTTACCATTCGTATCTGGTCACCCTCGCCCTGTTCATCCTCACCTGCAACCTGATCGGCATGATCCCGAGCCTTGAATCGCCCACTGCGGTGGCGATCGTTCCTCTGGGATGCGCGCTGCTCACATGGTTCTATTACCACTTCCAGGGTCTGCGAACTAACGGCCTGGGCTATTTCAAGCATTTCATGGGCCCGGTGTGGTGGCTGTCGCCTCTGATGCTGCCCATTGAAATCTTCAGCCACACCGCGCGCCTGTTGTCCCTCACCGTGCGTCTATTCGCCAACATGTTCGCTGGCGAGATGGTCACTCTGGTGTTCTTTTCCCTGGTGCCGATTGGCGTGCCGATCATCTTCGAAGGCCTGCATGTGGGGGTCTCGCTGATTCAGACTTATATTTTCGTGATCCTGACCTGCGTTTATCTCGGCGAGGCCACGGCGCACGAGCACTGATTTTTCCGGCTTTTGTAAGGTTCGTCAATGTGAGGGCGTCTGCACGAGGATGACGTCAACCACCTCCTGGCGAAAATTCCTAGGTTGTTAAGGAGAGTCAAATATGCGTAAGTTTGTGTTCCTGATTCTGACTATCGTGGCGTTGTCCTTCTTTGCCATGCCTGCCTTTGCCCAGGGAGGGACGGCTGAGGCCGCTTCCGGCGGCACCAACTGGGTTGCCATTACTTCGGGCTTCGCCATGGCCTTTGCAGCCGCGCTGGCGGCACTGGGCCAGGGTCGAGTCGCTTCTGCGGCCTGCGAGGGTTTGGCCCGCAACCCCGCGGCAAGGCCGGGCATTCAGATCGCCCTTTTCGTGGGACTGGCCTTCATCGAGTCGCTGGTCCTGTTCACGTTCTTGATCATCTTCGTCAAAGTCGTGAAATAACCAGGAAATCCGACCCAAAGTCAGAAGGCCTCCAGTCGCGGTTGCGAACGGAGGCCTTTTCTGCGAATCGATTTGAGTTCTTCTATCCCTTGCGTTCGCCGCTCCACTCCTGCCCCTTGCTCTGGGCAGCCTGGTGCATAGCTTCCACCAGCACGCGACGCAGCCGGTAGCGGCTTTCGAGGTCCGTGTTCACAATCTCGAATCCCACCTCGTTGACGCGCGCGCGGCGCAGCAATACGTGGGCGCGGACCTTAGCCCGCATTCCCACAGAAATTTCCAGGTCGGCCTCGCTGCCAATGCGCAGATTGTCTTCCTTGGTCCCCATGCCGCCGCCCAGGCTAAGCTCGCGGATCATGATCCGCGATTTCCCCCACGAGCTGCCAATCGTCGCGCTCACCGTGCGCGACAGCACCATGCGTTCGTAGCGGCGTTGCCGCACCCACGGGCAGGCCGGAGCCATATCCAGCGGCGCGATCGCCAACTCCGCCGGTTCCAGACCGCTGTCGGCAAGCACTTGCGGGCCATAGCGTGGGTCCGTCTTGGACAAGGCCTGAGCCGCCGCAATGCGCAACTCGCGGTGGTGAAGCCAGCCAAAAGTTTTCTTGGCTTCAAGGATTTCGCGCAGCGTCGCCACAGCTTCAGGATCCCGCAGTCGCCCCAGCGACTCGATCGCCTTCAATTGTATGAAGGGCGAACGCGATGCAGACTCTCCCGGACGAGCCATGGCGATCAGCGGCTGGGCGGCAGTGATATCGCCGCTCATGCCAATCTCATCCACAGCCTCCGGCAACACCAGCGGGTCCAGAATCTCGGCCAGTTCCAGCAGTGTGCGGCCGCGGTCGACGGCCGCTCCGTACGCGATTTGCCGAACCGTAATGTCGTGATAAAAGCGATTCCATTCCGGCAACCGCATGGGCAGCAATTCCAGCAGCGTGGCCGTGTCCAGCCGGCTCAGAATTCCCACCGCAGCGGAAGCTTGCCGCAATTGTCCAGTGCGCAGAATCTCGCGCAACTGGGCCATGACAGGCGCCCCGACTTCCTTGATCAGTTCGATCATGCGGTCGCATTCGTCGCGCCGCATGCAGCGGAAGAAGCGGTCAGCCAAATGCTCCGCTCCGGAGCTGGCGGTCCGCCGTAAAACGGCGATCAGATCCTTGGGCACCGGGTCGCTGCGCAGGGCTTCCTCGATGAATTCAGGCAGCCGGTTTTCCACGCCCACTCGCGGCCGCAAGTCATTGCCCATCACCGGACGCTGGGTGAAAACCGATTCCATGCTGGTGCAAACCTGATTCACGGCGGCGTAGTTCTTCGAGGAACTGGCTTCCTGGCTCAGCCGTACGAAAGCCGCGCTGATCAAGCTCTGCAGCTCGGGATCTTTTTCCGTGATCAGCTGCTCGCTTAATTTGTGGATGGCATCGCCCATCGCCTCACCGCCGAGGCGGGAGTAAAGATCGGCTAACTGGCTCAACCCGATGGCGATCTTGCGGCGCGGCTCGATTTCTCGCGCGTTCATGCAGCTGGAGTAGTTCTTCAGAATGTCTTCCGCTGTCTGCTTGTCGTCCCGCTCCAACAGCACTTCCACAAACTGGCGCACGTTGCGCGGCGGGACGCAGGCCGCCTCATGCGAGAGCAGCACGCTCTTCTTTCCCGACTCCGGCACTTCCGCCCAGAACATGCGGTCGAGAATGTCGGCATGCGAATCGATCAGGATG
>Ga0209006_10000060_pt1 | contig 110923 bp, 107 predicted proteins | sample JacPin_JW_Ref_O2_FD_188567 | JGI IMG/M metagenome (GOLD analysis project Ga0209006, IMG submission 188567) | Forest soil microbial communities from Algoma, Ontario, Canada - Jack Pine, Ontario site 1_JW_Ref_O2 (SPAdes) (version 2) | ecosystem: Environmental > Terrestrial > Soil > Boreal... | reverse complement strand
CCCCGGCCCTCCCCCACAAGGGGGGAGGGAGTTCGGCACGCCGACGTCTCCGAAAACTCCAACCGGACAACAGTGGGACCAAGCCCGGCCATGACGGCGCTTAGCGCGGCGGACGCGAACCACCCCGAAGGGAAGCTTAGCCCTTGCTGACCATCCTCCTCGACGGAATAGCCTATGGGATGTTGCTGTTCGTGCTCGCCTGCGGGTTGTCGGTCACGCTTGGCCTGATGAATTTCGTCAATCTCGCCCATGGCGCCTTCGCCATGGCGGGCGGCTATGTCACCGCCATCCTGATGAACCGCTGGGGCGTTCCGTTTCTGGCGACGCTGCCGGCGGCATTCGTCGCGCCCGCGCTGGTCGGGATCGCACTGGAGCGAACGCTCTATCGGCGTCTCTACGGCGCGAGCCCGCTTGATCAGGTTCTGTTCACCATCGGCCTCGTCTTCATGGCGATGCCGGTCGCCAATTATTTCCTCGGCGACCAGCCGCAGCAGGTGCACCTGCCGCCGTTCCTGCAAGGCCGCTTGGAATGGGCGGGCGTCGGCATCGGAATCTACCGGTTGTTCATCATTCTGGTCTGCGGCGCCATCGCCGCCGCGCTGCAGACATTCCTCGTCGGCACGCGTTTTGGCGCCCAATTGCGCGCGGCGGTCGACGATGCGCGCGTCGCCAGCGGCCTTGGCATTGATGTTGACCGGCTGTTCGCCATCACATTCGCGATCGGCTGCGGTCTGGCGGGGCTCGGCGGCGCGCTCGCCGCCGATGTCGTCGGCGGCATCGATCCGACCTTTCCCGTGAAATTCATGGTCTCATTCCTGATCGTCGTCACCGTCGGCGGATCGCGCGGCATTATCGGCGCGTTATTGGGTGCCCTGCTGCTCGGCATCCTCGATGTCGCCGGCAAATATTACGTCCCCTCGATCGGCGCCTTCATCATTTATGCGGTGATGGTCGCCGCCTTGCTGGCGCGCCCGCAGGGATTGTTCGCCGGGAGAGGCGGGCGATGAACGGCGGATCAGCGAGCGTCCAGGCGCATCTGATGCGCCGCGCGCGCTGGGGCAATGCTGAGATCGCCTTCTGGATCCTGCTCGTCCTGCTGATCTTCGCGTTGCCCTCGCGCGCGCTGCTGATCAATGAAATTCTGATCGCCGGCCTGTTCGCGATGTCGCTCGATCTGATCCTCGGCTATGCCGGCATTCTCTCGCTCGGCCATGCCGCGTTTTTCGGAACCGGCGCCTATGGCGCGGCGATTCTGGCGAGCCGTGGCGTCAGCGATCCGCTCGTCGGGCTCGTTCTCGCCAGCCTCATGGCTGGCCTCCTCGGCCTCGCGACCGCGCCGCTCGTGCTGCGTGGCGCCGATCTGACGCGCCTGATGGTGACGCTCGGCATCTGCCTGATGCTCGGCGAACTCGCCAATCGCAATGCCTGGGTGACCGGCGGCGCCGACGGATTGAACCTCGAATTCACGCCGATATTGCATCTGTTTCCGATCGGCTTCACCGGCCAGCGCAACGCCGCGCTCTACAGTCTGACGGTGCTGTTCGCGGCGTTCGCGCTGGCGCGGCGGATCGTGCAATCGCCGTTCGGTCTTTCGCTGCGGGCTTTGCGCGAAAACCGGCTGCGCGCCGGCGCGCTCGGCATTTCGGCGCCACGCCGCCTCATCGCCATCTATGCGATCGCCGCGACTTTCGCCGGCGCCGCCGGCGCGCTGGTCGCGCAGACGACGCAGGTCGTCTCGCTCGACGTGTTCGACTTTCATCGCTCCGCCGATGTGCTGCTGATGCTCATCATCGGCGGGACCGGCTTTCTCTATGGCGGGATCATCGGCGCGGCTCTGTTCATTGCGATCAAGGATTCGCTCTCGACCGTCACGCCGGAATATTGGGAATTCTGGATCGGCCTGTTGCTGATCGCGCTCGTCCTTGCGGGGCGCGAACGGATCGGCGCGGGGATAGCCCGCTTGCTGTCGCGGCGCGGGCATAGGGGGGCGACGTGAGCGCGCCGGCGCTGGAGACGCGCGGCCTCGTCTGCCGGTTCGGCGGCTTGACCGCCACCGACAATGTCGCGCTGAAATTGGCGCCCGGCGCGCGCCATGCGCTGATCGGCCCGAATGGCGCCGGCAAGACGACGCTGGTCAATCTGCTGACCGGCATCGTCAAGCCGACGGCAGGACAGGTGCTGCTGGACGGCGCGGACGTGACCGCGCTTTCGGCGCCGGCGCGGGTGCGGCGTGGGCTGTCGCGCACCTTCCAGATCAACCAGCTCTTTCCCGACATGACGCCGGCCGAGCAGCTTTGCCTGGCGATCGGCGAGCGCCTGAACAAAGGCGGGGACTGGTTCGACGTCGCGGGCGCCGATAGCGTGATCGCCGATGAGGTCGAGGACCTGCTGCGACGCTTCGATCTTCTCGGCGTGATGGACCAACCGACGCGCCAGCTCGCCTATGGTCGGCAGCGGCTGCTGGAAATCGCGCTGGCGCTGGCTGGCCGTCCGCGGGTACTGTTGCTTGATGAACCGGCGGCCGGCGTGCCGGAGGGCGAGCGCGCCGATATTCTCGCCGCCCTTGCCGCCCTTCCCGCCGAAGTGACGATCCTGCTGATCGAACACGACATGGACCTGGTGTTCCGCTTCGCGACGCGCATTTCCGTTCTGGTCGCGGGCCGTCTTTTGATGGAGGGCGAGCCGGCCGAGGTCGCCGCCGATGTGCGCGTGCGCGAAGTCTATCTCGGAGCCGACGCGCATGGCTGACCTCCTCGCCGTCGAGGGCCTCGCCGCCGGCTATGGCGAGGCGCGCATCATCGCCGGGCTCGATCTGCGCCTCGCCGAGGGCCGCTCGCTCGCTTTGCTCGGACGCAACGGAACCGGCAAGACGACCCTGCTCAATTCCCTGATCGGCGTCACCACGCGCCATGCCGGACGCATCCGCTTTGCCGGAGAAGATGTGACCGACCTGCCGCCGCACCGGCGGGCGCGGCTTGGCCTCGGCTGGACGCCGCAGGAGCGCAACATCTTTGCCTCGCTCAGCGTCGAGGAAAACCTCACCGCCGTCGCTTTGCCCGGTCCCTGGACGCTGGCGCGCGTCTATGCGCTGTTTCCCCAGCTCAAGGCGCGCGCGCGCAACGGCGGCCGGCAATTGTCGGGCGGCGAACAGCAGATGCTGGCGATCGGCCGCGCCTTGATGCTGAACCCGCGCCTGCTGCTGCTCGACGAACCGACCGAGGGTCTTGCGCCGATTCTGGTCGACGAATTGCTCGGCGTGTTGCGGAGGTTGGCGCGGGAGGAGGGCCTGTCGATGATCGTCGTCGAACAGAAGGCCCATATGATCCTGCCGTTCACCGATGACGCGATCATCCTCGACCGCGGCTCGGTGGTCCATGCGGGCGCGAGCTCGGCGCTGCTGGCTGATGCGACGGCGCTGGAGGCGCATCTGACGGCGGGCGGCCGGTAGCGGTGAGGAGGGAGCGGGGCGCGATAAGCCGGCGCCCGTTTTGTTTGTCGGGCGAACAATATCAACGGCCTGAAATGCAGATTTGTCTCACTCCCGCTTGTCGCTTCGCGGGCGCTCTGCCTAAGGCGCAACGCCGCGCGCGGCGAGCGCCTTCATGATCGGCTCGATCGAGACTTCCGCCGCCTTGGCGCCATCGAGAACGAGGTCGGCCGCCGGCATGATCGACGCTCTCTGGCTCAGATACATCGTGCGGACCTGCTGATAGTTGACGAGATATTGTCTTTGCCAGTTGAGAAACTCGGCCTGTGCGTTGGGCGCGCGGTCGCGCTCAGCGTCGTCTTGCCGGCGCCCGGCACGCCCGACAAACTCACCACATAAGCTCGTTCCGCCATTGCGAAAACAACCAGGTCGCGCCTATGCATTGGCGGCTGATCGGGTTCTAATAATCGGTCGCGCCGACGGCAACGGCGGTGCAGCGAGGATCGAATCCATCTTCAAAGACTGAGGAATTCTCATGGCTTATGAACTCTATTACTGGCCTGGCTTGCAGGGCCGCGGCGAATTTATCCGGCTGGCGCTCGAGGACGCCGGCGCCGAATATATCGACGTCGCGCGCCTGTCCGGCCCCGGCCGCGGCGTCGCAGCGATGATGAAAATTCTCAAAAGCGCCAGCGCGTCGCAGATTCCCTTCGCCCCGCCATTCCTTAAGGACGGCGATCTCGTAATCGCGCAGGTCGCCAATATCCTGATGTATCTCGCGCCGAAACTGCGCCTCGCGCCCAAGCCGGCCACGCTCCGCCATGTCGCCAACGGTCTGCAGATGACCATTTCGGACGTGGTCGCCGAGGTCCATGACACGCATCATCCGATCGCCTCCAACCTCTATTACGAGGATCAGAAAGACGCCGCCAAGGCGCGCGCCGGCGATTTTCTGCAGCACCGCCTTCCCAAATTCCTCGGCTATTTCGAACGCGTGCTGAAGCAGAATCCAAGCGGCGACAAATATAGCGTCGGCGATGCGACGACGACGGTCGACTTGTCGCTGTTTCAATTGATCGAGGGACTTTCCTACGCGTTTCCCCGCGCGATGAAGACTTTCGCCAAAAACTATCCGGCGCTGGCCGCTTTGCGCGAGACGGTTCGAACGCGGCCGCGCCTGGCGCTTTACCTCAGCTCGCCGCGCCGGATTCCGTTCAACGAAACCGGCGTCTTCCGCCATTACCCTGAGCTTGATCAGCCCTCCCGCTAGGCGAATGGAATTTTCGTCCCTATTGTGGCCCAGCCAATGGGTCGCCAAATCATCGCTGCCGGGATGCTGGCCCCCTGACGTTCCGGGTCTTGGTGGGCGCGCCCAGCGGCGATAGAGACGGAGCGAACCGATGTTGCATCCTTATGTCCTGGCTTGCCTCGCAGCCGCCTCTTTGTGCGCGGCGCTGCCCGCGCAAGCGGCGATGAGACCCGCGCCGCAAGCCGCTGCATCCGACATTCGGCGCGTCGGGGCGGCATGCGATTACGGCTCTCATCGCGACGTTTCCGGCTATTGCGTCGATTCGATGGACTATGCCCGTATCTGCCCGCCGCGGTTCTTCGCAATCTCGTTTCCCAACGGCAATGGGTTCCGGTGCCTGCCGGTGGAATGGCAGCGCTCATACGGTTGGTTCGGCGACTTTTTTGAATAGCCCCGGCGATGGCGCCTGAGGGAAATCGCGGCGCGCTGGGCAAGATCGGTCTGGTCCTTGCCGGATTGCTGGGGGTCTCCGCGTCCGACCCGGCCCGCGCTGAGGCGCCGTCCTTCGCGCCGAAGGTTCTCGTCGTCACGATGTTCGGCGGCGAGGCGAAGCCCTGGCTCGAAGGCGAGACATTGACACGCAGGATCGCGGTTCCCGGCCTCGCGAAAGCCCATCCGGAGATCGCCTGCGCGGACGGCGCTCTCTGCGTGATGACGACCGGCATGGGTTATGCGAACGCCGCCAGTTCGATCTCGGCCCTGGTCTTCGGCGGCCGCTTCGACCTTTCGAAAACCTACTTTCTTATCGCCGGAATTGCCGGCGTCGATCCTGGCCAGGGAACGCTCGGTTCGGCGTATTGGGCGCGCTATGCGATCGACGGCGGGCTGCAGAACGAGATTGACGCGCGTGAAATGCCGGCGGGCTGGAGCACCGGATATGTCGCGATCGGCGCGGCCGGGCCGGGGCAGAAAGTCGATCTGCGCTACGGTTCGGAGATTTATCGCCTGAACGAAGATTTGTTGCAGGCGGCCTATGGATTGAGCAAAGACGTCCCATTGAGCGATAGCGACGCGGCCAAGGCGTATCGGGCGAAATATCAATCCGGGCCGGCGGCTTCGCCTCCTGCGGTGTCGATTTGCGACACGATCTCCTCCGACACCTGGTGGCACGGCGCGAGGCTGGGCGCCGCGATGCAGGCCTGGGCGAAGCTGATCACCGACGGCGCCGCCAATGTCTGCACCACGCAGCAGGAGGACAATGCGACGTTGACCGCGTTGAAGCGCGGGTCCGATGCGGGACTGCTGGATTTCAACCGCGTCGCTTTGCTACGGACCGCCTCCAATTTCGATCGCGAGGCGCCGGGCCAGACCGCCGCCGAATCGCTGGCGGCGCGCTCGGGCGGTTATCCGCCTTCGGTGACCAATGCCTATCGCGTCGCCGGCGCATTGGCCCATGCCGTCGTGGCCGATTGGGAGCGCTGGAGCGTCGGCCCCCCGAAATGACCCTGAGCCAGACAGCCGCCCGCGCCGCGCCGGATTTGACAGCCGCTCACCGATCGTTATATCATATAACTATCGGAGGAATCGCCGCCATGCCTGGTCGAAACGCCCCGGCGGAGGCCGCCGTCGTCACGGACATTGAGGGCGATATCGCGATCGTTCGCCTCAACCGGCCCGCCAAGCGCAATGCGCTCAACGATCAGGCGATCCTCGGGCTGGAGGCGGCGTTTCGTTCTTTTCCCCAGACCGTCAAGGCGGCGGTCATCCATGGCGCGGGCGAGCATTTCTCGGCTGGGCTCGATCTCAGCGAACTCGTCGAGGTCGATCTCAACGGCGCCGTCGAACATTCGCAGCGGTGGCATCGCGCCTTTGAGGCGATTGAATTTGGCCGCGTCCCTGTTGTCTCCGCGCTACATGGCGCGGTGGTTGGCGGCGGCCTCGAGCTTGCCTGCGCGACCCATGTGCGCGTCGCTGAAGCCTCGACTTTTTACGCTTTGCCCGAGGGCCAGCGCGGCATTTTCGTCGGCGGTGGCGGTTCCGTCCGGCTGCCGCGGCTGATTGGCGTCTCGCGTATGATGGAGATGATGCTGACGGGCCGGGTCTATCGCGCCGAGGAAGGCTACGGTTTCGGCTTTTCCCATTATGTCGCGCCGATTGGCGAAGGCCTCGCCAAAGCCAAAGAGCTTGCCCGAAAAATCGCCAGCAATGCGGGCCGCACCAATTTTGCGCTCATTCAGGCGCTGCCGCGCATCGCGGAGGGCGATCGCGCGGCGGGCTATCTGATGGAGGCATTGATGTCCTCGATCGCGCAGGACGACGTCGAGGCCAAATCGCGACTGCGCGCGTTTCTGGAAAAACGGGCCGACAAAGTCGCGCCGCGATGATCGCGTCTTCGATAGTCTGAGATGAATGGATCGGGAGATAAGATCATGCAGGCGGGTTCGGCGAGGCTCGATCTGAAGAAGCAGGGCGTCGCGCCCTTGCGCAAGATCAATACGGGCTCCAACGCCTCGACGTTCGAACGGCGCGCCGACGGCGCGATTATGGTGCGCCCGACGCAAAAGCTTGGGCCCTATCCCACCCGATTGACCGAGCGGCTCGCCCACACCGCCCGGCAAGCGCCCGATCGCGTCTTCGTCGCCGAACGCGATGCTGAGGGCGCATGGCGCGAGATCACTTATGCCGAGGCCTTTCACGCAGCCAAGGCGATCGGCAGCGCGTTGCTGCGCGGCGGCGTCGACGCCGAGCGCCCGCTGATGATCCTGTCGGGCAATGACGTCGACCATGCGCTGCTTGCGCTCGCCTGCCTGCATGTCGGCTTGCCCTATGCGCCGATCTCGCCGACCTATTCGTCGCCGACGAGCGATTTCTCCAAGCTCGATCATATCGCGAGGCGGCTGACGCCAGGCCTCGTCTTTGCGAGCGACGGCGCCGCCGTCGCCGAGGCTTTGAACATTGCAGCGCTCGGCGAGGCCGAGATCGTCGTCGCGCGCAATCCGCCGCCCGGTCGCTCTGCGACGCTGTTCGCCGATTTGCTGGCTTTCCCGATCGACGAAGAAGCGGTCGCCCGCGCGCATCAGGCAATCGGAGGCGACGATGTCGCAAAAATCCTGTTCACCTCCGGCTCGACCGCTCTGCCCAAGGGCGTCGTCAATACCCATGCGATGGTGACCGCCAATCAGGAGATGATCGCCAATTATTTTCGTTTCCTGCGCGACGATCCGCCGGTTCTCGTCGATTGGTTGCCATGGAACCATACGTTCGGCGGCAATCACAATTTCGGCCTCGTCATTTATAATGGCGGATCACTCTATATCGACGAAGGCCGGCCGACGCCGAACGGCATTCTGGCGACCGTGCGCAACCTCAGAGACATCGCGCCGACCGCCTATTTCAACGTGCCCAAGGGCTTCGAGGAACTCGCTCCATTCCTGCGCGCCGAACCCGCGTTGCGCGAGAAGTTCTTCTCGCGCCTGCAAATGAATTTCTTCGCCGGCGCCAGCCTCGCCCAGCATGTCTGGGACGAGATAGACGCGGCGGCCGTCGAGACTTCGGGCGCGCGCGTGCCAATGATCACCGGCCTTGGCGCCACCGAAAGCGGCCCGTTCGCCCTGGTCTGCGCCCCCGAACATTGCCAATCGGGCCGCGTTGGCCTGCCCGTGCCGGGCGTCGCGCTGAAACTCGCGCCGGTCGAGGGCAAGCTGGAGGTGCGCCTGCGCGGCCCCGCCGTCACCTCTGGCTATTGGCGCGACCCCGAAGCCAACGCCAAAACCTATGACGAGGAGGGATTTTATCGTCTCGGCGACGCAGTGAAATGGATCGACGAGGCCGACTTCGCCAAAGGCTTGCAGTTCGACGGCCGCATCGCCGAGGATTTCAAGCTTTCCACCGGCACATGGGTCAGCGTCGGGCCGTTGCGTGCCAGGATCATCGCGCATTTCGCGCCGTACTTTCGCGATGTCGCAATCGCGGGAATCAACCGCGACGAACTCGCCGTGCTAGCCTTTCCCGATATCGACGCCTGCCGCGCGCTCTGCCCGGATATCGCCCTTCGAGGCGATCCCGAAGCGATTCTCGCCGATACACGCGTGCGAAAGGAAGTCCGCCGGCTTCTGAAAAGCCTGGCCGCAGGCGCGACCGGCTCGTCGACGCGCATCGCGCGTGTCGCGCTGATGGCGGCGCCGCCCTCGCTCGACAAGGGCGAGATCACCGACAAGGGCTCGATCAATCAACGCGCGGTGCTGACCCACCGCGCCGATCTCGTCGAGGCGCTTTACGCCAGGCCCTTGTCGCCCGAAATCATCACTTTGGAAGAGGCCTGACATGGCGTTCGACCATCCGGGCATTTTCTCGGCTTGGGACGACGCTTTTCTACTGGGCGGCGCGCGAACGCCGTTCACCGATCTCAACGGCGCTTTGTCGTCCGTCTCGCCGATCGACCTTGGCATCAAGGCCGCCAGAGCGGCGCTGCAAAAGACCGGCGTCGCGCCCGAGGAAATCGGAACGACGATCGCCGGATCAATGGCCCAGGCCAGTTTCGACGCTTATATGATGCCGCGCCATATCGGCCTTTACGCCGGCGTTCCCGAACAGGTTCCCGCCCATCTGGTGCAGCGTATTTGCGGCACCGGAATCGAGGTTCTCTCGCAAGCCTGCGACGCGATCGCGCATAAGAAGATCGACGCCGCGCTCTGCGTCGGCGCGGAATCGATGAGCCGCAATCCGGTCGTCGCTTACACCCATCGGAACGGCTTTCGGATGGGGCAGGTCGAATTCAAGGACTTCCTTTGGGAGGCCTTGCTCGACCCGTCCTGCGATACGACGATGGGCGGCACCGCGGAGAATCTCGCAAACCAATATCGGATCACGCGCGGCGAGGTCGACGCTTATGCCGAACGCTCTTTCGCGCGGGCGCTGAAAGCGCGCGAGCGCGGCTATTTCGACGACGAGATCGTCACTGTCGCCTCCGAGACTTTCGTGTCGCCGGGCCGCGAGGATCGGGGCGTCAGGCTCGACCGAAAAATCGAAGCCGTGGCGCAAGACAGTCATCCGCGCGCGACCAGCCTGGAGATTCTCGCCAAAATCCGCCCCGCCTTTGGCGGCGTGCAGACGGGCGGCAATAGTTCGGCGGTGGTTGACGGCGCGGCCGGCGCGATCGTCGTGAGCGGCGCCTATCTCAAGCGCAGCGGCAAGGCGCCGCTTGCGCGGCTGATCGGCGCGGTGGCGGTGGGATGCCCGCCCGCGATCATGGGCATCGGCCCGGCGCCGGCGATTCGCGCCTTGCTCGAGCGCACCGGCTTGCGGCTCGGCGAGATCGACCGCATCGAAATCAATGAAGCGTTCGGCGCGCAAGTGATCGCCTGCATACGAGAGCTCGGGCTGGACGAGGCCAAGCTCAACGTCAATGGCGGCGCCATCGCCATCGGCCACCCGCTTGGCGCGACCGGTCTGCGCTTGACGCTAACGCTCGCACGGGAATTGCAATACGCTCATCTGCGTTACGGCATCGCATCGGCCTGCATCGGCGGCGGACAAGGCATCGCCATGCTGATCGAGAATTGCGCTGCGGCAAATTGATATTTGAAGAAAATTATATTTGGAGGATTGCGCGCCAATGAGTTTTCAATTCACCCGTAAACTGACAGTCGAATGGGGTCATTGCGACCCCGCCGGCATTGTCTTCAATCCGCGCCTGTTCGAATTTTTCGATTGGTCGACGGCGCTTCTCCTTCGCGCCGCGCTCGGCGTCGACAAGGCCGATATGTTGAGCGCCTATGGCGTCGCCGGCATTCCCCTGGTCGATTCGCGCGCCACTTTCCTGCGGCCCTCCCATTACGGCGAGGAGATCGAAATCATATCGAATGTGACAGCGGTCGGGCGTTCGAGTTTCGGGATCGCCCATAAACTTTTCAACGGCGGCGCGCTCGCGGTCGAAGCTCATGAAAAGCGCGTCTGGACGGTCCGCGATGCCGCGACCGGCTGCCTAAAATCTCAGCCGATGCCTAGAGATGTGGCGATCAGACTGAACGGCGGCTGAAGCGTCTCAAGGCGGCGCGGCGAGAACCGGCTCGAGCGGGCGCGCAAGAGCGCCCTGGTCGACATAGCGGGCGAACCGGTCGATGCCGCCTTCCTCATTGCCGTTGGGGTGAACCAGCACGATGGAGCCGGCGCCCGGCCGTTGCCCTTTGGCGAGCCAGGCGTCGGTTCCCAGCACGATCAGGTGATGGCGCCGCACGGCGTCCATCAATGGCGAATTGGAGACGAGGCCGGGGAAGCGGAAGAAAACGGAGGGAACGCCGCCATTGGCGATCAGCAGGCGCTCGGTCTCAAGGATTTCATAATCAGGGTCGAGGCCTTTGGTCATCATGAAGGTCTGATCGTCGGGACGTCCCTTGGCGTAGGGATGATGGTAGCTGTGATTGGTCCAGACGATGTCGAGCGCGCCCGCCGCCTGCTTGTCCATCAGCCAGTGAAAATCGGCGGCGTGTTGAAGCAGCCACAGGCCGGAGATCGACAAGGCCACCGGCGCGCTTTGCCCGGTCGTCATCAGCTTTTCGAAGAAGCGGCGATCGAGCGGCTGGCGGGTCGGGCAGAGATCGCCGGTGACGAAAGCGCCCGGCGCGGCGCCGTGGACGAGGCCGGCGTTTTGCAGGAAAGTGCGATGGGCGACGCCCGGCGTCTCCGCCGCCTTCGCCACCGTCCTCAGATAGCGCGTGCCTGCGAGCGATTCCTCGCTCGCCGGTTGGCAAGTCCAGCAGGCCGCGCGCTCGATGCGCGTCGAGAGTCCGTCGGGATCGGCGAGCAGCAATAGCTCTAGCTTGTCGATATTCATCGTCCGGATTGCGACGCGATTGGCGCCGTCGGCGCCGTGGCAGACAAGCAAGGTCGAGCGATAATCGGCGACCGATTCAGCGTCGACGAGGCCGTCATGCGCGGTGGGCCGATAGGCGCAGGCTTCTTCGGCCAGCGCGGCAGAGGCGAAGGATAACGCCGCCCCTGCGGCAAAGGCCCGAAGCAGTGGCCGGACGCGCGAAAGAACGGAAATTTCAGGCTCTCCGTATTGGCATGGCGGCCCGCCCAGAAGCAGGCCGCCGAAGGTTGTGTCGGCGAGGGTTGAAACACAGGTCCATGGCGGAGCAAAGGCAAATCGCGAGGGACAGTCGCATGTGGATTGGCGCGAAAAACGTGTCGTCTCGGTTGGCGATAAACCTTCGTTGAACTCTTGGCGGCCATTTTGCGCGGAAGGAGATTGACCTCGAGGATCGCCCTCCGCGCGGCCACCGAAGTTGGCGAGCGCTTTGCGCTCGTCCTCACCATGCGACCGAGCAAATATCGGCCAGGCCGGCCGCTTCGACTTGAGGCCAAGGCCGATATCAATCACCTTTTTGACGAAAATGATACGGTATTTCATTGGGCCATAAAGAAGAAAAACAAGCTCGGAAATCAGATGATACGGCAAGCCGATGCGGCCGAAGCCGATGGGCGAATCGCCGTCTGGCATGCGCAAACCGCGAAGGGCTATCGGGGCCTCGTTACAATGGCCGATAAACTCGGCAAGCAGCACGAGTCCGTACTAAAGCTGCGCTTCGTTCACGATCCCAATTGAGGGGAGAATATTGATGTATTGGCCGGAACTCATTTTTTCTTGGGGGGCGCACGAGCCATCGACGGCCGACGACGCGCGGAGACTTTCGCGATTTGTCACCGGCCTACCAGACTTCGACCCGATCTACCAAAGCTGGCTGGCGTCGCCGGCGCCTGTCGAGGAGGCGGTTCCAGTCCCGTTGACTGAGACCGACGCGAGACAGCTTCTCGTCGACAACATGGCGCGATATGACTCCCCCGACCTCCCCTGGCCGGAGATGGGAAGCTTTTTCGCTGCAGGCCATGCGGGAGCGCCGCCCTTCGATTTTCGTTTGACGAGCTACGCTGAGACCGACTGTCACATCGGGGCCTATTCCCGGTCCGGCCGGCGCGGAGCAAATCACATTTCAATGCGGCTTTCGAACTTGCGGCCATCGACAGGAAGGCCGTGGCGCGCATCGGAGCTCAGGCCTTTGATGAAATTCGCGAGAGAGGTCTGGAATCCCACGGAACTGTGGGCGTCGTTTTCCTTTCTCAGCCCTGCAATGATTGCTGACTCGAGTTGGGCGGCAGGCGATCGTCTCCTCAGACCGCCGATCGGTTGGATTACCTATCTCCCTGCGAATCTTGCTTCGCGAGCAAAGTATCCCGCTGACGTTGAAGTCGAAACGCTTAATGACGGCTCGGTACTGGTCACGTTGTGCGAAGAGCCATTCGAGAAAGATGATGCCGAAGGTATGGCGCGCCTAAGCGCGCTTGAGGCTGCGCTGCGTCCGATTCAAACCTGAGCGCTCCGATGAACAATCCAAGACTCAATCTTTGGTGGGGGTCGCGCGATCCGTTGCAGGCAGACAATGCGCGGAGACTATCGCAATTTGTCACCGGCCTGCCGGACTTCGACCCCATCTATCAGAGCTGGCTGCTCTCTCCGATAACCAAAGAGAATACGGTTTCCGTTCCCCTCAGTGAGACCAAGGCCAAGGAACTCCTGATCGACAATATGGTCCGCAATAGTTTCAACGGCGATCTCATGCCGCAACACGGAAGCAATATTTGGGGAGGTCACGCCGGACCTCCGCCTTATGATTTCCGCGATTCAAGCTACGCCGACACGACTTGCCATGTCGGTTCCTACATTCTGCCTGAACACAATTGGGCGAACCTGGTCTCGATGCGACTCTCGGCCTTGCGCACGGAGACCGGACGACCCTGGCGCGCCTCTGAACTTCGCCCATTGATGAAATTCGCGCGCGACATCTGGCAGCCGGGAGATATGTGCACGACCTTTTCCTTTTACCGTCCCGTCACGATCCCCGATGCTACCCGGGGCGACGGGGAGCGCATCCTCACGCCATGGATAGGATGGATCACCTACCTGCGCCCTGGCCTTGCATCGCGCGCCAAATATCCCCCGGACGTCGAGGTCGAAACGCTCAGTGATGGCGCCGCCTTGGTCACATTGTGCGAAGACCAGTTCGAGGAGACTGACGTCGAAGGGATGGCGCGGCTGCGCGCGCTCGAGGCTGCGCTGCGTCCGATTCAGAGCTGAGCGTTTGTTTTTGAATCGACGCCGAACTACGCCGCTTGGCTTAGTAGCGACAATCCTCCGTTGATCTCTTGGCGGCCATTTTGCGCGGAAGGATATTGAACTCAAGGATGGTCCTTCGGATCACCGCCGGAGGCGGCGAGCGCTTTGCGCTCGTCCTTGACTTCAATATCCTTCCGCGCCTCGCTCCGCCCAAGAAATCAATGGAGGAATCCGATCTCAATCCTCTGAGTGATGTCGGATCAGGCGCCAAATGGTTCTACCTGACGCCAACGCACTCTTGTCTTCGTCCGCCGCGCCAGGCGCGAACGCGAGCACCCACTATCGCGCCTGCGCGTGATATTCGTCGTTCGGCCGCATGTCGACCGCCGAGGCCATGCGATTGGACATATTGAAGAACGAGGCGACGGCGGCGATGTCCCAGATTTCGCGATCCGAAAATCCTGCATCGCGCAAGTCTTGCCGATCGCGCTCTTCGATCGCGGCGCTGGCGCGGGTGATTTTCTCGGCGAAGGCAAGCATCGCGGTCTGGCGCGGTGGCAGGTTCGCCGCCCGCCAGTTCATCGCCATCAATTCGCCGAGCTGAGGGATGCCGGAAATCTGGCGCACCGCCGCGCCGTGGGCGGTCAGGCAATAGAAACAGCGGTTGTCGGCGGAAACCGCCACCGCGATCATCTCGCGCTCCAGTTTGGACAGACCAGAAGGCGCGAGCATCAGATCATTGTAGAATGCGGCGAAGGCTTCGAGCTTGGCCATGTCATGGGCATAGGCGGTCAGCACATTCGGCACGAAGCCGAGCTTTTCGCGGCACCTGGCGAAATAGGCTGAGATGGCCGGAGTGAGTTCGGCGTCCGGCAAATCGAGCGCGGTGACGCTTCCGGTCTTCGCCGCCTGCTTCTTTGATTTCTTCGCCATCGCGCAGGAGTCCGTTGACGCCGCAACATGGCGCCATCCTAGAGGGAGAGGCGGCCCTGACGAAAGAGGCGGCCCCGCGATTTGTTCGAATGAGGATCAGGCCGCCTGAGCGAATTTGACTGCGATGCCGGTGGCTGCGATGCGCTGCAAGGGAGCCCCGTCAAGATCGGCGCGCTTGATCGCGTCGACTTCAAAATCAAGGCCGATAATCGCGTCGGCGCCATATTCCTGCGCTTCGCGGATCAAAGCCCGGACGGCGGCCAGACGGTCCGCTTCCACGGCGAAGGCATTGGCGGCCCGCCAACCGGAGGACGCCTTGATGCGGCCGATCGAAAAATGGCTGCGGCCGCCTTCGAGTTCATGGGTATGACTGACTTGCATTACTTTTACCGTTTTCCTTTTACGCCGCCCGCTCTTCCCCAATAGCGCGCCGCTCTTACGCAGAGCTTAATTCAGGGACAAGTTGAGCAATTTATGGCGTTTAGATTAATCAATATTAACGTGAGCCTTTCACGCTCATCGGCGATTTACGGGATGATCAGTCCTGCGGTCGATTGACCAGCATAACTGGCGCCAAGCGGCCTTTTCGAAGCAAGACGAAAACGGGGGCGCAAAGCCCCCGTCTCCCGCGTGAGCGCCGCGGCCTTCCCCCATTTCCAGAGGCAAGGCCGGCGCGTCGCCTTGCCGGTTACTCCGCGTGGCTGGCTTCTTCGCTCGCCTGCTGCTTTTCGAGATCGGCGCCTGTCTGCTGGTCGACGACGCGCATCGACAGGCGCACCTTGCCGCGATCGTCGAAGCCGAGCAGCTTCACCTTGACCTTGTCGCCTTCCTTGACGACATCGGTCGTCTTGGCGACGCGGCCCTTCGACAATTGCGAGATATGGACGAGACCGTCCTTGGAGCCGAAGAAATTGACGAAGGCGCCGAAATCGACCGTCTTGACCACCGTGCCGTCATAAATCATGCCGACCTCCGGATCAGAGGCGATCGACTTGATCCAATTGACGGCGGCCTTGATCTTGGCGCCGTCGGCCGAAGCGATCTTGACCGTGCCGTCATCCTCAATGTTGATCTTGGCGCCGGTCTTCTCGACGATTTCGCGGATGACCTTACCGCCGGTGCCGATGACTTCGCGGATCTTGTCGGTCGGGATTTTCATCGTCTCGATGCGCGGCGCAAATTCGCCAAGCTCGGCGCGCGCCCCTGTCAACGCCTTGCTCATTTCGCCGAGGATATGCAGGCGGCCGTCCTTCGCCTGGCCGAGGGCGACCTTCATGATCTCCTCGGTGATGCCGGCGATCTTGATGTCCATCTGCAGGGAGGTGACGCCCTCGGTCGTGCCGGCGACTTTGAAATCCATGTCGCCCAGATGATCTTCGTCGCCCAGAATATCGGAGAGAACGGCGAAGCGCTTATCTTCGAGGATGAGGCCCATTGCGATGCCCGCAGTGGGCCTCTTCAACGGAACGCCCGCATCCATGAGAGCGAGCGAGGAGCCGCAGACAGTCGCCATCGAGGACGAACCGTTCGACTCGGTGATCTCCGAAACGATGCGGATCGTATAGGGGAACTCCGCCGCGGTCGGCAACATCGGGCGGATCGCGCGCCAGGCGAGCTTGCCATGTCCGATTTCGCGCCGGCCGGGAGCGGCCATGCGGCCGGTCTCGCCGACTGAATAAGGCGGGAAATTGTAATGGAGCATGAAGCGCTCCTTATAGGTTCCCTCCAGGCTGTCGATGAATTGCTCGTCTTCGCCGGTGCCGAGCGTCGCCACGACCAGAGCCTGTGTCTCGCCGCGGGTGAACAAAGCCGAACCATGGGTGCGGGGCAGCACGCCAACCTGCGCCAAAATGGGACGCACCGTCGTCAGGTCGCGCCCATCGATACGGCGCTTGTCGTCGAGGATGTTCCAGCGCACGACTTTGGCCTGGGCGTCATGGAAGGCCTCGCCGACCTGCTCCTTGGTGAATTTCGCTTCGCCGCCCTCGGGGACGAGCGAGGAGAAAACCTTCGCCTTGACGGCGTCGACGGCGGCGTAACGCTGCTGCTTCTCGGTGATCGCATAGGCTTTGCGCAAGTCCGCCTCGCCGATCTCCAGCACCGCCTTCTCGACCGCCGATTTGTCGACGCTTGCGAGTTCGCGCGGCTCCTTGGCGGCGCGCTCGGCCAGACGGATGATCGCGTCGATCACCGGCTGGAACGCCTTATGGCCTGCCATGACCGCGCCAAGCATGATCTCCTCGGAAAGCTCTTTGGCCTCCGATTCGACCATCAGCACCGCTTCACCGGTGCCGGCGACGACGAGGTCGAGCTCGGAATCCTTCAATTCGTCGATGGTCGGATTGACCTTGATCTCGCCCTTGATATAGCCGACGCGGGCCGCGCCGATCGGGCCCATGAAAGGCACGCCCGACAGCGTCAAGGCGGCGGAGGAGGCGATCAGCGCGAGAATGTCGGGATCGGTCTCGAGGTCATGGCTGAGCACGGTGACGATGATCTGCGTTTCGCAGCGAAAACCTTCCGGGAACAGCGGACGGATCGGGCGATCGATCAGGCGGGAGGTCAGCGTCTCCTTGTCGGAAAGGCGTCCCTCGCGCTTAAGAAAGCCGCCGGGGATGCGCCCCGCCGCAAACGCCTTTTCCTGATAATGGACGGTCAGGGGAAAAAAATCGATCCCGGGCTTGGCCGCTTTGGCTGCGACCACCGTCGCCAGCACCGTCGTCTCGCCCCAGCTCGCGAATACCGCGCCATCGGCCTGGCGGGCGATGCGCCCGGTCTCCAATACGAGGTCGCGGCCGCACCAATTGAGTTCTTCACGTTGAATATCGAACATCTCTCATCATCTTTCTCAAGATGGTGAAAGCTTCTCGGCCAAGTGGACTTCCATCAGCAAAGTTTTTTGCCATCATATGGTTTCGCCATGAGGTCGGTCATGGGCAAGACGGCGAGAGGCTGGCCGCAACCGGCTTTTGACGGGCGTCCAGCGTCCGGCGATCCTGCCATGACGCGCAGCTTTCACCTATAATCGCGACAGCGGCCCCATGCCGCCGTCGTCGTCTTTCGATCAGGCTTTCGGCCTGGATCAGCGGCGAATCCCGAGGCGCTCGATGAGCGACTTGTAACGGGCTTCGTCATCCTTCTTCACGTAATCGAGGAGCGTGCGCCGCTGCGAGACCATTTTCAGGAGGCCTCTGCGCGAATGATTGTCCTTGACGTGGGTTTTGAAATGGCCGGTCAGATTGGCGATGCGTTCCGTCAGGATCGCCACCTGCACTTCGGGCGAACCCGTGTCGCCGGCCTTCAACGCATATTCCTTCACGAGCGCAGCCTTGCGCTCAACGCTAATCGACATCGGTTAGTCCTTTCGTTGCAAGGCGCGGCCCGTCCCGTGACGGCGCGTCTCTTTCGGGTTGGCCGAGCCGGGATGTCGTCCAGGTCGGTCAGATCAAGCGCAGGCTCAAGACGCCCAAGCTGCGCGGCTTATACAGGTTTTGTGACGCTGCGCCATAGATTTATGCGGGCGGGATCGGGGAAAGGAGCCGAGATGGCGCCGATGGACAGGCTTAGCCCGCCAAATTGAACACCCGCGTCGACACAAAATAGCCGGCTTCAACGACGCCAAAGGCGATCGGCGCGCCGAAACAGGAGGCATAGGCGGGCCCCTCGCCCGGCGCGCGGCCGCCGCGCAGCAGCAGCTTTTGCCCGCGGCGCAGTATAGCGGCGCCGTCGCGGTCGACGGGGATGCAGGTCAATTCAGCAAGACCCGCCTCCAGGGGCGCCATCGCCGATGGCGCGCAACCCGGCCCTTCGCGCAGAGCCTCCAAAGTGACGGATCGTTCGCTTAGGAATGGCCCGACGCGCGTGCGGCGCAAAAGCACGACATGGCCGTAGCATCCCAGAAGGCGACCCAGATCGCGCGCGATCGCACGGACATAAGTGCCCTTGCCGCATTCGGCTTCGAAAATCGCCGCATCCGGTTCGCTGGAGACGAGCTCCAGGCGATGAACGACGATTTCGCGCGGCTCCATCACGACATCGGCGCCGTCGCGCGCCAGATCGTAAGCGCGCTCGCCGCCGATTTTGATCGCCGAATAGATCGGCGGGACCTGGCTGATGATTCCTATGAAGCGAGGCAGCAGAGCGAGGATCGCTTGGCGGTCGGGACGCAGGCCGGAGGTCGCGATAGCGCGGCCTTCGGCGTCGTCGGTGTCGGTCTCTTCGCCCCATTTGACGCCGAAGCGATAGACTTTGACGCCGTCCTGTACGATCGAAACCGTTTTGGTGGCCTCGCCGAAGGCGATCGGCAGGACGCCCGAGGCGAGCGGGTCGAGCGTGCCCGCATGGCCGGCCTTTTTGGCGTTGAACAGATATTTCAATTGCGCGACCGCCTGCGTCGAGGTGAGCCCGACCGGCTTGTCGAGGCACACCCAACCATTGACCTCGACGCGCGTCGAGCGGCGCTGTTCGCGCTTCTCGGGCTTCGGCTTCAGGGGCGGCTCTTCGGTCATGGCCTCATTCATTTCAAATCCTCGTCGCCATGTTGCAGATCGCGAGCGACTTCCGGCGATTTCAACAACGCGTCGATCCGCGCCTGGGCGGCGAAACTTTCGTCGACGACGAAGCGCACTTCCGGCGCATATTTCAGATTGACGCGATGGGCGATCAACGCGCGCAGGGCTTTCTTGTTGCGGTCGAGCGCGCCAATGATCTTTTCGATATTCTTGCCGCCGAGCGGCATCACCGAAATGGTGGCGAGCTTCAGATCGGGCGACATTTTGACGGAAGGAATCGTCACCGTCTGCCTGGCGAGCGCCGGCTCCTCGATCTCGCCGCGGGCGAGGATGTCGGCGACGGCATGGCGGACCAATTCGCCGACGCGCAGCAGGCGTTGCGAAGGTCCGGAATGTTTCTGGTCTGGGCGGGACATGAAGGAAAAGGCCTGAATGTTTTTGAATGTATCGCGAGGCGGCGCCGGCGCCGCGGGCTTAAATCCTTGCGCGACAAGAGCCGCCGGCTAAATCGACCCGAGCTTCAAGGAGAATTCGGGCAGCGCGGCGAAGGTCAACGAATCCTCCGGTCCGCGCTCGACGATATGCGCCCAGGCGCCCCCCTTCGGGCCGGTATGGATAAACGTGCGGCGCTCCTTTGCGTCGATCACCCAGAACTCGCGCACATCGTGACGCGCATAGAGCTGCGCCTTCAGGCCGCGATCATAGGCGAGGCTGGTGAGCGCGACCTCGATCGCCAGCACGATATCGGCGCCCTTGACCTTCTCAAGCTCGATTCCCCGGGGGTAGATGACGAGGTCAGGCTCGACGAAGGTGTTTTTCGACAGATACATCGTGCTTTCGACGCCAAGCCATAAATGGTCGGGCATGGCGCGAACGAGGCCAAAATTCAGGGTCGATTTGATCAACTCGTGGACATGCGTCTTCGCCTGCATCGGCACGATTTCGCCTTCGATGAGCTCGAAATTCTCGTCGTCGGAAATAATGCCGGCTTCTTGCATGCGCAGAACCTCCTTCACCGTGAAGGAGCGGCGATCGAAGCCTTCCGCGGCTCGCGTGACGCTTGCTCTCATTGTCCTGACCTATCCTCGCGCACTCACAGCGTGCGCCGGATCTCCTCGACATTATAGCATTCGATAATGTCGCCGATGCGCATGTCCTGGTAGTTCTCGAACGCCATGCCGCATTCCTGTCCGGCCTGCACCTGGGCGACTTCGTCCTTGAAGCGCTTCAGCGTCGACAGTTTGCCTTCATGCACGACGACATTGTCGCGGATCAGGCGCACATGCGCGCCGCGCTGGACATTGCCGTCGGTGACCCGGCAGCCCGCGACATTGCCGACCTTCGAAATATTGAAGACTTCGAGGATCGTCGCATTGCCGAGCATTTCCTCGCGCAGGGTCGGCGCAAGCATGCCCGACATCGCCGCTTTCACATCGTCGACGAGGTTGTAGATAATGTTGTAGTAGCGAATCTCGATGCCCTGGCGTTCGGCGAGGTCGCGCGCTTCCTTATGCGCGCGCACATTGAAGCCGATGATGACCGCCTTCGACGCCTCGGCGAGGGTCACGTCGGATTCGGTGACGCCGCCGACGCCCGAATGGACGACGCGCGCCCCGACCTCGTCGGTGCCCAGCTTGTCGAGGGCGGCGACAATCGCCTCGACGGAGCCCTGAACGTCGCCCTTGATGACGATCGGCATTTCCTTGCGGCCCGCCGTCTTCAGCTGGCTCATCATGTCGGCGAGCGAAGTTCTGATCACGCCGCCGCGCGCGGCAAGCTTCTCGCGCTTCTGCCGATCGCGGTATTCGGCGATTTCACGCGCCCGCGCTTCGTTCTCGACGACCGCGAAACGATCGCCCGCTTCCGGCGCGCCGGAAAAGCCGAGGACTTCGACGGGAGTCGAGGGCAAAGCCGATTCGACATTGGCGCCGGCATCGTCGATGAGCGCGCGCACGCGCCCCCATTGCGAGCCCGCAACGATCAATTCGCCGACGCGCAACGTGCCGCGCTGGACGAGCACAGTGGCGACCGGGCCGCGGCCGCGATCCAGCCGCGCTTCGACGACCGTGCCCTCGGCGCTGCGGTCGGGATCGGCCGTCAGGTCAAGCAACTCGGCCTGCAGCGCGATCGCCTCGAGCAATTTGTCGAGATTGGTGTGCTTGGTCGCCGAAACCTCGACCGCCAGCGTGTCGCCGCCGAAAGACTCGACCTGAACGTCATGCTGCAGTAGTTCCTGGGAAACGCGATCGGGATTGGCGTCCGGCTTGTCGATTTTGTTGATGGCGACGATGATTGGGGCCTTGGCCGCCTTGGCGTGGCGGATCGCCTCGATCGTCTGCGGCATGACGCCATCGTCGGCGGCGACGACCAGCACCACAATATCCGTGACTTTGGCGCCGCGCGCCCGCATGGCGGTGAACGCGGCGTGACCGGGCGTGTCGATGAAGGTGATCTTCTCGCCGCCTGGCGCGGTGACCTGGTAGGCGCCGATATGCTGCGTGATGCCGCCGGCTTCCCCGGCGACGACATTGGCTTTGCGGATCGCATCGAGCAGGGACGTTTTGCCGTGATCGACATGGCCCATGATGGTGACGATGGGCGCGCGCGGAGCCGGCGCGCCTTCCTCGTCCGGCCGGTCGAAAAGGCCTTCCTCGACATCCGACTCGGCGACGCGTTTGACCGTATGGCCCAGTTCCTCGGCGATCAATTGCGCGGTGTCGGCTTCGAGCACATCGGTGATCGTCGCCATCTGGCCCTGTTTCATCAGGAGCTTGATGACGTCGACCGCCCGCTCGGACATGCGGTTGGCGAGTTCCTGAATGGTGATCGTCTCCGGCAGTACGATTTCGCGCGAAAGCTTCTCTTTGGCCTCCTTGAGGCCATGCCCTTTGAGACGCTGGGTGCGGCGACGGAAGGCGGCGACGGAGCGCGTGCGCTCCTCCTCGCCCGCTGTCGCGCTGGTGACTGTCAAGCGGCCGCGGTTGCGCTGTTCGCCGCCGCGGGTGGGCCTTGGCGGCAGCACCACTTTCGCCGGCTGGGCCATGGCGCCGGGACGTCGGATCACGCGTCTCGATTCTTCTTCATCGGCGATCGGAGCGCGGGCGGTGGGCGGGGCGGCAGGGGTCGCCGTGGGCGAGGCGGCGGCGATCGTGGTCGGCTTTCGCGCCATCGTCACCGCAGGGGTCGCGGAAGGTTCGCCGCCGGCGAGACGCCGACGCGCCTCGTCCTCGGTCTTGCGTTTGAAATCGGCGTCCTGTGCGCGGCGTAGTTCTTCGTCGCGCTTGCGCGCCTCCGCGGCTTCGCGTTCGACGCGCTCGCGCGCCTCGCGCTCGGCGCGCAGCTTGGCTTCGGCTTCCTGCCGGCGGCGGTCCTCGTCTTCGCGCGCGCGCGCGCCGACGAGCGCCTTGGCTCGGGCCTCGCGCTGCTCTTCGGTCAATGTATGCAGGACGACGCCGGTCTTTGGCGGCGGCGTTGGCGTCAAGGCCGCCTTGGCGGTCGCCGCCTGACTGGTCGGGCCACGCGGCGCGACGGGCGCCACCGTCGGCGAGCGCAGGACGACGGGCGCGACAGGCGCGGCCTCGCGGGCGGGCGCCTCACCGGAGCCCGGGACGCGCCGCTTCACCACTTTTTCGACGACGACCGCTTTGCTTCTGCCATGAGAAAAGCTTTGGCGGACCACCCCCTGTTCGACCGGACGCTTCAAATGCAAGGTCTTCGAGGGGGCCGCGCCCAAAGTCTTTTCACCAGTATTGTTCGTATCGGTCATGCGTCTTTCCAAGTGCCCGGGCTCTGCCCATCTGTCGGTTCAGCTTCAACGGACGGCTCGCCGCCTTCATCCGTCATGGCCGCGATGGGCGGATTGCCCGCTCCGTTCGATCGATATTGGGCGAGGCGGCGAACCCTATATAGGAACGCCGCGCTCGCCTCGCCCGCGCCAAGCGCTGCATGTATCACATTTGTCCTCCCCAATGCCAAATCCAATTGGCTTGAAGAGAAGAGATTTATTCGCGCGAACCGGTCCTCGGCGGCTCCCAAGCGCGCGCGCGCGATCCGCTCCAGCTTGGCCGTTCCGTCCGCCGAGCCGTCCGATGCATGAATGAGGGCGAGAATGTCGCCCCCACGGATCGCCGTCTCGACTTTGGCGGCGCCCGTCACGATCAGGCCCGCCTTATTGACGATCGACAAAAACTGCAGCGCGTCCTGTTCGATCATCAGATCCAACCTGGCGGCCAAATCAGGCGGCGCTGCGGCCTTCGTCTTGAAGCCCCGCGAAAACGCCTGTTTGCGCACCGCCTCATCGACAGTCGCCGAACTCAGCCTTGTCCATACCCCTCGCCCAGGGAGCTTTCGGCGCAAATCGGGCACGACCTCCCCATTCGGCGATAGAGCAAAATGAATCATGTCTTCGGGCGGTCCTTTATCGCCCGTCACCACGCATGTTCGCTCCGATCCGCGCTTGTCCGGCTTCGAGCGGGCGCCCAATCGGTCCTCCCATGCGTCCAACAGAGCGTCTATTCCGCCTCGCCGGCGGCGTCCGGCTCGGCTTCCAGCGGTTCCGGCGCCTCGATCCATCCCGCCCGGACGCGCGCGCTCATGATCATGGCGTCCGCCTGTTCGCGCGAAATATCGAAGCCGTCGAGGAACCCCGGGTGTTTCTTGGCCTCGCCTTCGCCGCGGTCGGTCCAGCCGACAAGGTCGTCGGTCGCGCAGCCGGCGAGATCCTCGACGGTTTTCACCTCATTTTCACCGAGTTTGACCAGCATCGGCGTCGTTACGCCCTCGATCGTTTTGAGATCATCGGCGACCCCCAATGCCTTACGCTTGTCGTCAAATTCGGCCTCGATGCGGGCCAGATGCCCCTGCGCGCGCGCCTGGATTTCGGCGGCGGTGTCGGCGTCGAACCCTTCGATCCCGGCAAGTTCGGCAGGCTCGACGAAAGCCAGTTCTTCGACCGAGCGGAATCCCTCGGAAGCAAGCAATTGCGCAACGGTCTCGTCGACGTCGAGCGCGCCCATGAAGACATTGGTGCGCTCGACGAATTCCTTCTGCCGCCGCTCTGATTCTTCCGCTTCGGTCAGGATGTCGATGTCCCAGCCGGTCAATTGCGAGGCGAGGCGGACATTCTGCCCGCGCCGACCGATGGCGAGAGAGAGCTGATCGTCGGGCACGACCACTTCGATCCGGGTGGAATCCTCGTCGAGAACGACCTTCATCACTTCAGCTGGCTGCAAGGCATTGACGATGAATGTCGCAGCGTCGGCGGACCAGGGAATGATATCGATCTTCTCGCCCTGCAATTCATTGACCACCGCCTGGACGCGCGAACCGCGCATGCCGACGCAGGCGCCGACCGGATCGATCGAGGAATCGTTGGAAATCACGGCGATTTTGGCGCGCGAACCAGGATCGCGGGCGACTGACTTGACCTCGACGATGCCGTCGTAAATTTCCGGCACTTCCTGCGCGAACAGCTTCGCCGTGAATTGGGGATGGGTGCGCGACAGGAAAATCTGCGGCCCGCGCTGTTCGCGCCTGACGTCATAGACATAAGCGCGGATGCGGTCGCCCGGACGGAACATTTCGCGCGGGATCATCTCGTCGCGCCGGACCACCGCCTCTCCGGCCCCGCTGCCGCCGAGATCCACGACGACATTGCCATATTCGACGCGCTTGACGACGCCGTTGATGATTTCGCCGATTCGGTCCTTGTAGACGTCGTATTGCTTGTCGCGCTCGGCCTCGCGAATCTTCTGGACCAGCACCTGTTTGGACGACTGGGCCGGAATGCGCCCGAAATCGAAGGGCGGCAGCGATTCGGCGATCCAGTCGCCGATCTGGGCGGAGGGGTTCTTCTTCTGCGCATCCGCCAGGGCGATCTGCGTGGCGTCATTTTCGATCTGCTCCACGACCAGCAACAGTCGCGAGAAACGGATTTCGCCGGTCTTCGGGTTGATGTCGGCGCGAACCTCGGTCTCCTGGCCATAGCGCGAACGCGCCGCCTTCTGCATCGCGTCCTCCATCGAGGCGAGCACGATCGAACGGTCGATCGATTTTTCGCGAGCAACCGCATCGACGATCTGCAAAAGCTCAAGCCTGTTGGCGCTAACGGCCATCTGAATTCTCCTTCATGGCGCTAAAGCGGCTTGTCGCCGCGTCCGCTCGTTCTGTTCAATCGTCTTCTCGAATCGTCTTGCCGGCTTTGGCGGACGGCGCCTTGCCACGCGCGGGCCTGATCTTTTGCGCCTTCCGCTCTTTTTTCGCGGCCTTTTCGCGGCGCAAAGCCGCGCGGATCAAATCATCCGTCAGGACGAGCCGCGCCTCGTCCATATCCTTGATCGGCAGATCGACCGCCTCGCCGAGTCCGTCGTTCTTGCCGTCGCTCTTGCCGTCGTCCTTGGCGACGAGGCGCAGACGCGCGATCCAATGCGAACCGGCCGCCTCGACACCGTCGATCATTCCGCGAAAACGCTTGCGCGCGCCCACCGGAACGGCCATTTCGATGCGGGCCTCATGGCCAATGGCGCGCTGGAAATCGGAAACGCGCACCAGCGGGCGGTCGATGCCGGGCGACGAGACTTCGAGGCGATAGGCGTGGCTCATCGGATCTTCCAGATCGAGAACCGGCGAAAGGGCGATGCTCGCCCGCTCGCAATCTTCGACATTCATCGAACCATCTGGCCGCTCGGCCATGATTTGAACGGTGCCGCCGTCGGCGGCCGAGATTTTCACGCGCACCAGCCGAAATCCCAAATCGCGCAGGACCGGCGCCGCGATAGCGGCGATCCGCCGCGCGCCGCCGCCATCGCTCAAAAGACGCGGTTCATCGAGCGCGTCGATCAGCGCCTCATCGGCTGGGCTTGGCTTGGCGCCGGCTTGTCTTTCGGACATTGATCCCGTCGGCAATAAAAAAGAGCGGGTCCCGGCCGGGGCCCACTCTCAAAACATCTTCTCATCAAACAAACGAGAAGCTATGAGAAACCAACAGCGCCAGCGATACGCCATACGGCCGAAATAGGCAAGCTGAATATCCAGCTTGGGTGCTTCCGAGCCAGGGGTCCACGATACCCAACCAACAAATCTGTCCAAAGTCCTAGCCGAGGGCCGAACCGCGGCGATGGCGCGTCTGTCCTGCGATCGAACCAAAGAACTGTTGCCGGGCGCACGGCAGGCGCGATGCGTTGATGATGGAAATCGGTCTCTGACTGGCGATAGAATTATGTCGAACGCGCGACACTTTCCTGTCGATATCCTGTCAATATTCGCTTTCTCTTTGCTTAGAATAATTGCAAACTCGACACGCTGCACTCTAGACCAAGACTAACCTGATGTTGCCGTGCTTTATCTCCATTCTAAACTACGACATATTCGTTGACACGCCATCTATTCGACTGATTATTACGCGCTACATCGACGATTTTCGACACAGCGGGGGTTGCGTTGCTTTTTCATCCTGAGACTTCACCGGGCCCGGGTGGGTATTCTCCGGCAACAGCGCGCCGCGGCCTCACCTTCGTTTGCGCGAGCGCCGTGGCGGCTCTTTGCGTTTCCGGCGCCTTCGCCCAATCGCCGCCGCCGAACCCGGCGCTCGCGCCGATTCCCGGTTCGACGCCGATGGCGAGCAATTCGGGCGAATTCTCTGCGACGCCGATGGGACCAGGAACGACGGCGGCGGCCAACCCAGGCGAATTCGTCGAACAGCCGGTCAGCGCAGACACCGCGGCGGCGGCCGCGGCGGGCAAGAGCGGTTCGGGACCCCTCGACTTCCTCAGCACCGCCTCGCACAGCGCCAACCTGCTCGGCAATATGTGGGGGCTGAGGCCGATGCTGGCCAAATATGGGATGACGCTGAGCGTTACCGAGACCAGCGAGGTCCTGGGCAATGTGAGCGGCGGCCAGCGCCTGGGTTTTGATTACGACGGCCTGACCACGGCCACCCTGCAATTGGACACCCAGCGCGCGTTCGGTCTGTACGGGGGCCTGTTCAACGTCAGCGCCTTGCAGGTGCACGGCAGGAGTCTCAGCGCCGACAATCTGTTGACGTTGCAGACGGCGAGCGGCATCGAAGCCGATCGCGCCACCCGCCTGTGGGAACTTTGGTACCAGCAGAAAATGTTCGACGACAAGGTCGACATCAAGATCGGCCAGCAGAGCCTCGACAACGAATTCATGGGCAGCCAGAACGCCGGCTATTTCGTCAACACGATGTTCGGCTGGCCGATGCTGCCTTCGGCCGATCTGCCGGGCGGCGGCCCCGCCTATCCGCTTTCCGACCTGGGCGTGCGCGCCAGAGTGCACCTAACGGATTCGATCACCGCCCTGGGCGGCGTCTTCAGCGGCAGTCCAGTCTCGAACAACACCGGCGACCCGCAGATGCGCAATCCATCGGGCACGAGCTTCCCACTCAACGGCGGCGCGCTCGTCATCGCCGAACTGCAATTCGCCTATCCGTCGTCGGGCACGCTTGTTCAGGCTAACGAAGCCGATCAACTCGCCCGCACTTACAAAATCGGCATGTGGTACGACACCAAAAACTTCGCCGACCTGCACTATGACAATACCGGCCTGTCGCTCGCCAATCCGGCAAGCGACGGCATCGCCGCCAACCGTCGCGGCAACTATGCGTTTTACGCCGTCGCCGATCAGATGATCTATCGTTTCCCCAACGACCCCGATCGCAACATCAATGTCTTCCTTCGTCCGATGTTCACGCCGCTGCAGGATCGCAATCTCATCAGCTTCAGCATGAACGCCGGCCTCACGATGCATGAACCCTTCTTCGGGCGCGACGACGATACGGCGGGCCTCGGCATGGGCTTTGCGAAGGTCAGCAATAGCGCCACGGGGCTCGATATCGATACGGCTCTCAGCAATCCCGGCGTCGTGTCGCCGGTGCGCCACAACGAAACCTTCGTGGAAGCGACCTATCAATATCAGGTCATGCCGTGGTGGCAGATTCAGCCGGACATTCAATATGTCTTCAATCCCGGCGCCGGCATCGTCAATCCGAATAATCCGAATGAGAAAGTGAAGAACGAAGCCGTGCTCGGCATTCGCACCAACATCACATTCTGATCGGGCTCGCGGCGGGCGAGGTCGCTCGAACGCCCGTCGCGCCGATTTTGAAACGAGAGACGAAGGAAGCAACGATAATGTTGAACGTTGGACGAAACGGCGCGGTTGGGGCGCTCATCTGCGCCGCGACGTTGTCGATTTTGAGCGCCATTCCCGCGCGCGCGCAGAATGTGCTTGACGGCTTGCGCCGCCACCCGACGCTGACGACAACGATCACCGACAACGGCGACCTTAATCCCTATGCGGTCGTGGTCGCCCCAGTCACGTCGGGCAAGATCCAGAAGGGCGACGTTCTCGTCGACAATTTCAACAACACTTCGAATCTGCAGGGAACTGGCGGGACGATCATCGACTTCAACCCCTCGACGCGGTCGACGACTCTGTTCGCCAAGCTGCCGCAGGCCCTTCCGCAATGTCCCGGCGGCATCGGCCTCACCACCGCGATGACCATGTTGAGCAGCGGCTGGGTGATCGTCGGCAGCACGCCCAGCACCGACGGGACGACAGCCACCAAGGGCAATGGTTGCCTTTTGGTATTCGATTCCAGCGGGCGCCTCACCACCATCTGGTCCGGCTCGCATATCAATGGCCCATGGGGCAATATGGCCCTTATCGACAATGGCGCGAAGGCGACGCTGTTCGTCAGCATGTCGGGCTACGATATTCCGGCGCCCTCGCAGCTCGACCCGGCCACCGGCGTGCCTGTCGTCATCAGGAAGGCGACGGTGTTGCGCATCCAACTGGCGATTCAGGCCGGCGGCCCGCCCAAGGTCACCAGCCAGACCGTGATCGGCAGCGGCTTCGCCCAGCGCGCCGACAAGGACGTGTTCCTGATCGGCCCAACGGGCCTCGCGCTGATCGGCGACACGCTTTACGTGTCGGACGCGATCGAAAACCGTATCGTCGCGATTCCCGATGCGGCGACGCGCAGCGGCAGCGCCGGCACGGGACGCACCGTAACCAAGGACGGCCTGTTGCAGCGCCCGCTTGCGCTCGCCGCGACGGCCAATGGTCATATTTTGGCTTGCAATGGTAAAAACGGCGAGGTTGTTGAATTCGACCCGACGTCAGGCAAGCAGTTGGCCGCGCAATGGATCGATTCCAACCAGGCGCAATCGCCCCCTGGCAACGGCGACCTGTTCGGCCTCGCCATGGCGCCGGACGGCAGCGGTTTCTATTACGTCGAGGACGACACCAATATGTTGGCCAAGGCCACCCAATGACGGGACCCGATCCGGACGCTGGCCGCCTTGGCGCCAGGGCATGGAGTTCGACGCTGGGCTGATCTTCCTCGGCTGCCAGCGCGACTTGCGCAGCGGCTTCATCAGGATTTTCGAGAAAATGTCGCGCTTCGGCATGATGAACCAATTCGTCGCCAATACGGGCGGCGGCCATTTCGCCTGTCCTGGCGGCGCCGCCAAAGGCGAATTCATCGGCCACGGCCTGTTCGAGGCGGCGGCATGAGATTCGGACGGCGTCCGCGCATCGGCTATTTCCTCTCGACAAGGAGAGCATGGCGACCGCGATGAGGAGCACAATTGCGGAGCGACCGCACTCGACATCATCGTCGGCGCCGCGCTCGGAATTGTTTGCGACGCTCTCGTTTCGGCGCTCCTTTACTTGGGTTTGATCGCCATACCGCTGCGCTATCTTTTTGGCGCCCTGACGACCCTGATCACCCTGCTCGCAGCCGACTTGGCGGCTTAGGGCGTCAATTTTCGGCAACGGGGCGGCTGGCTCGAAGCCTGGTCCGATCCGGTCTGGAGCACTTCGGCGCTGCTTTTGCAGGACAGCATCGTCGGCCGGGTCCTGCATACGCTGATCGGCTATATGGACCAGCCGACGGGAATGGAGCTCGTCGCCTATTGCGGCACGATCCTGGCTATGCTGGCGCTCATGCAGGTCGCCGCAGCATCCGGCCGCCAAACGCGGGCGCCGGGCGCGCGGGCATATCGTAAGGTCGAAACTTATGGGGACGTTCGGCGAGCGCGAATCTTCAATGTTGACTTTGGGTGGCTTGCGTCGGCGCCACGAGGCTGTTGCGCGCCGTGATCTGGTTTGAGGCGTCATTGAACAGCTTGCCGTCGCCAAGTTGGACGGTCGGCATGCATTGCGGCGCGCAGGAATAGGATTCGCGCTCCATCCCGCGTTGCACGATGAGCGACGAATCCCCCGGCACGACGCGAATGGTCTTCTCGTCGAGAACATTGCCCTGGCCGTCGAGCGCGATCAGGTTGGTCTCGCCGAAGCCCTTGCCGGTCACCACCATGGCGCCGGAGCCCTTGATCATGGTGACATCGGCGACGATCGGGTTGCCGATGACGAGGGTTATTGTCCCATCGGGAATTCGAGCGATCCTCGCCTGATCCAGCGTTACGCTCAGCACCGGGGCGGGCGCGGCCATGGCTACGCCCGCAAAGCCGAAGCCCGACAGGAAGGCGAGCAAAAGATGGGGGCGACGCAACATAAGGTTCAGCCTTGTCAGCGGCCCAATGGGGGACGCCAGCCATTCCCAGCCGGGACGGGTATTTGCACGACAGCTTCACCTTGAAATGGTGAAGAAACTCTGAACAAACGATATTTTTCGCTTCTCCGCGTCATTGCACGCGCCATTCGCGGGGTTGCGACGCTTCCACGGTTGCGAGATAGGCGATTTGCGGCCAAAAGAGGCGCCAATCCTGAGGGACCCCGCATGAAGAGCCGATTTGCCGAGGCCATGGCCAAGCTGCCGCTCGTCGCCATCCTGAGAGGGATCACGCCCGCCGAATCGCCCGCCATCCTGCGGGCTCTGCTGGCGGAAGGCTTTCTGCTGATCGAGGCGCCGCTCAATTCGCCTGAGCCTTATGAGAGCATTCGGGCGATGCGGGCGATCGCGCCGCCCGAAGCGCTGGTGGGGGCCGGGACCGTGAAGACGACTGATGAAGTCGCCGGCGTGGCCGAGGCGGGCGGCGACCTGATCGTCATGCCGCACGCCGACGTCGCCGTCATCGCGGCGGCCAAAGCGCACGGCCTGATCGCGCTGCCTGGCGTCGCGACCCCGACCGAAGCCTTCGCCGCGCTCGGCGCCGGCGCCGACGGGCTCAAGGCTTTTCCCGCCGAAATGATCACGCCGTCGGTCGTCAAGGCATGGCGCGCGGTCATTCCCGCCAGCGTTCCGATCATGCCCGTCGGCGGAATCACCCCCGACAATATCGCGCCCTATCTGGCGGCCGGCGCCAATGGCTTCGGGCTCGGGTCGGCGCTCTATAGTCCTGGCCGCAGCGCGGCGCAGGTCGGCGAAAAAGCAGCCGCCTTCGTCGCGGCCTGGCGTCGGCTGAAGGGCTGAACGCGCGCCTTCACGCGTGCATGGCGAAGATCGAGGCGCCCTGATCGGCGCGGCATACCGTGGCGCGGAAGGCTGCGAAAAGATCGCGCCCGATGCCCGTGTGCGAATCGGACAGGTCATAGTTCTCGTTGGCCCTCGCCTCCCATTCCGCGGCGTCGACGAGCACTTCGAGCCGACCGTTCGGCGCGTCGAGGCGGATGAGATCGCCATCGCGGATCTTGGCGATCGGCCCGCCATTGGCCGCCTCCGGCGTCACATGAATGGCGGCCGGAACCTTGCCCGAGGCGCCGGAAAGGCGCCCGTCGGTGACCAGCGCAACTTTGAAGCCCCGGTCCTGAAGAATGCCGAGCGGAGGCATCAATTTATGCAATTCAGGCATGCCATTGGCGCTCGGCCCCTGAAAACGCACAACCGCCACGCAATCGCGAAACAATTCGCCCGCCTTGAACGCCGCGTGCAATTCGTCCTGGCTGTGGAAGACCCGCGCCGGCGCTTCGATCACATGACGCTCTGGCGCGACGGCCGAGGTCTTGACGACCGCGCGGCCGAGCGGCCCGTCGAGCACGCGCAGGCCGCCGGTATTCTGAAACGGATGTTCTGCGCCGCGCAGCACGGTTTCATCATGGCTTTTGGACGCCGGCTCGCGCCAGACGATCTGGCCGTCCTCGCCGAGGCCCGGCTCGGTGACGTAATCGGCGAGCCCTTCGCCCCAGACCGTTCGGACATCGCGATGCAGCAGACCGGCGCCCAGCAGCGACCGGATCAATACGGGCATGCCGCCCGCCGCCTGGAAATGATTCACGTCGGCTTTGCCGTTAGGGTAGATGCGCGTCAGCAAGGGCACGACTTCAGCAAGATCGGCGAAATCGTCCCAATTGAGTGCGATGCCCGCCGCCGCCGCCATCGCGATCAGATGGATCGTGTGGTTGGTCGAACCTCCGGTCGCGTGCAGCCCGACGATTCCGTTCACTATTGCGCGCTCGTCGACGATATGGCCGATTGGCGTATAGGCATTGCCCTGCGCGGTCAGATCCATCGCGCGGCGTACGCCCGCTTCGGTCAGCGCGTCGCGCAGGGGCGTGTTCGGATTGACGAAGGACGCGCCGGGCAGGTGAAGCCCCATGATTTCCATCAGCATCTGGTTGGTGTTGGCGGTGCCGTAGAACGTGCAGGTGCCCGGCCCGTGATAGGCCTGCGCCTCGGCTTCCAGCAGGGCGGCGCGATCGATCTTGCCCTCGGTGAAAAGCTGGCGTGTCTTCGACTTTTCGTCGTTTGAGAGGCCGGACGTCATCGGGCCCGCCGGCAAGAACACCGCCGGCAAATGACCAAAGGAAAGCGCTCCGATCAGCAGGCCGGGCACGATCTTGTCGCAGACGCCGAGATAGACGGCCGCATCGAACATCTGATGCGAAAGCGCGACGGCTGTGGAAAGGGCGATCACGTCGCGCGAGAACAGCGACAGCTCCATTCCCGCTTCACCCTGCGTGACGCCGTCGCACATGGCCGGCGCGCCGCCCGCCACCTGCGCGCTGCCGCCCGACTCGCGCGCGATACGCTTGATGATTTCGGGAAACCGTTCGAAAGGCTGATGCGCCGACAGCATGTCATTATAGGTTGTGACGATCGCCAGATTGGGGCCCTCGCCATCGCGCAGCGCATGCTTGTCGGCCGGATTGCACGCGGCGAAGCCATGAGCGAAATTGGCGCAGCCCAGTCGTTTACGCGTCGGCGCCTTGGCGGAATATTTGTCGATGCCTTCGAGATAACGCGCGCGGCTGTCGCGGCTGCGCCGCGCGATCCGCCCGGTGACTTCGCCAATGCGGGCTTGAAGGGTCGCGGTCATGGTTGAACCTTTCGGCATCGAGCGCCCTGGCGCTCAGGTGAGCCATAGTTGTGGCCGACAGAACCGGGCGGAGCAAGGGCGGACGGCGCCCAAACGATCGGCGCCATCGGCCCGCCGCCTCCGCGCCGCAATTGCATCGCGAATTTGCCTGACTGCCGAAGCGGAATGTGGCGTCTGCTTTTTTCTCCTGCTTCATTGCCCTTCAAAGGACTGCTTCATGCGCTCTTTTCTTGCCACTTCCACGTGCTCATTTGTCGCGCTTGCCATCGCGGCGCCGGCCTTGGCCGGAGAAATCGACGCCGCCTCAAAAATCGATTCCGTGACCGTCTATCCCGACGCCGCGATCATTTCGCGCATCGCCGAAATCGATCTGCCGGCCGGAGACAATACCCTGATTTTCAAGAGCCTGCCGCTGACGCTGGACCCTGCCTCGTTGAGGCTGGAGGGCGAAGGATCGGCCAAAGTGACGATCGGCGCCGTCGATTCGCAGGTCGATCCGGCCGAGACCGCGAGCCCCGATAACGCCATCGACGCCAAGCTGACGAGCCTGCGCTCGGAGAGGGAAGGCTGGCAATCGACGATCGATGCGTTGAACGCCAAACGCGCGATGATCGTGCGCTTCTCGCAATCGGGGCCGGAAAAGCTGTCGGCGGAAGCCAAGCCGCTCGACGTCGGTCAGTGGAACGCGGCCTGGGATACGGTCGCCGTCGGCCTCGCCAAGCTTGGCGACGATCTTCGCCCCGCGCAAGCCAAGGCCCGCCAGCTCGACGACCAGATCAAAGCGCTGGAGGCGCAGCGCGAGCGTCCGCCGCAGGGCCAGGGCGCGCAGCGAAGCGCAACCGTGACGATCAGCGCGGAGGCGCCGACGCATGCGCATATCAAACTGTCCTACCGTGTGAGCGAAGTCGGCTGGCGCCCCGCTTATGACGCATCGCTCGAGACGGCCGCGGGCGTGCGGAGCCTCTCATTGACACGACGCGCCAACCTTGCGCAGCACACCGGCGAAGACTGGACCGATGTCGTCTTGATCGTCTCGACCGCCCGTGTCGCGCGCGCGTCCGACATTCCCGATGTGACGCCGCTCAAAATCGATTTCTGGCAACCTTTGCAGCCCGACCAGTCGTGGGGGAGCGCTCAACCCAGCGGCGCGGCGAAGAGCGCTTCGGTCATGCGCGCCGCGCCGACCGCCGACGTCGCAGCGGCGCCGGCGTCTGCGCCAAGGCCGGCTCCGCCGGTGAAGGCCGAGGAGGCGGTCTCGCAGATTGAATCGGGCGCCTATAGCGCCGAATTTCGCGCCCCCGGCCGGGTAAGCCTGGCCAGCGGCGGCGCTCAGAAGTCATTCGTCCTGGCGCAGGTCTCGGCACAGCCGACAATTCTCGTCAAGACCGCGCCCGGGCTCGATCAGACGGCCTATCTCCAGGCCCATTTCATCGACGCCGAAGACGCGCCCCTGCTCGCCGGCGAGGTCGCCCTGCATCGCGACGGCGCATTCGTCGGCCAGAGCCACGTCAATTTTGTCGCGCCGGGCGACGGCGTCGATCTCGGCTTCGGCGCCGATGACAAGATCAAAATCCAGCGCGCGCCGGTCAACCGCAAGGAAAACGAGCCGACCTGGTACAACCAGACGAAAATCGAGACGCGCGAATTCAAGACCACCGTCAAGAATCTGCACGACTTTCCGGTGAAGGTTCAGGTGATCGACCGGCTGCCGATTTCAGAGAACACCGCTATCACCGTCGAGATGCTGCCGACGACCACGACGCCGACCGAAAAGCAGGTCGCCGACAAGCGCGGCGTGATGAGCTGGACGCTCGACCTCGCCCCGAACGAAGCCAGGGACATTCGCCTCGCCTACCGCCTCAAATGGCCCGCCGATCGCGACGTCACTCTGGACGGCGCGCCGATCGGCCAGGGCGGATAATCATGCCGGCGCCGCTTTACCCTGATTTCTGCACGCGCAATTGGGCGAGCGCGACCGCGAAGGCGCGCTGACGACGGGCCGCCGCCGCGCTGGCGTCCTCGGTCGTTGTCGCGGCGGCTGGTCCGGCGCGGCCCGGGGCGGCGGCGGCGCTCGGATCGAGGACCGGTTGGTAATGCGCGCGCCGCGCATTCGGCGCCCCGTTCAGCGCTGCGATCACGCGCCGCGCCGCAGCCGGACTCAGGCCGTCGATGAGGCGGATCAGTGAGCCGATGCGCGTGTAGTCGCCCGAAATCAGGATGCGGACGGCGCTATCGGCTGGCGTGTCGAGCGCCTTCACAGCGACCGCCAACGGTTCGCCGGAAGGTTCGCCGGCGAGCCGCGCGGCAAGATCGTGGCCGCATCCTAGCGCCTGCGCCAGCACATTGACGAAAAGCTCGGGCTGCCGGGCGAGCGCGTGTCGCTCAAGGCGGGCGATCGTTTCTTCCCGGTCGGGCCGCCGGCGCACGACGCTGGCCCGCCCCAGCTCCGCGCGCTGGGCGGCGGCCAAAATCTCGGCGCGTTGCTCGCTTGAGGCCAGCAGGAACAGCGAAGCGGGATCGATCGCCTCCGGCGGACGCGCCAGCAGGACGGCGGCAAGCGGCTTTTCCCGCTCGGCCCGCCGCGCAAGAACAGCGCAGACTTGCGCATCGAACGGCGCGGCGATATTGGCGGCAAGCGCAAGGGCGATTTCGGGCTCCGGCCGCCAGCTCAACGCCGCGACCAATTCGGCGTCGAGATCCGCCCGTTTGGCGAGTGCGCAGGCCCGACTTTCGTTGCCCAACGCCGCGGCGACGAGACGGTCGCGCGAGAGCGGCGCGCATTCGAGAAGATGGAGCGCGCCTTCGCCGCCCATTTCCTCGATCGCCTCCAGCACGCGCAGAGGAGTCATGGGATGGCGGGCGAGCTTGCGAGCGACAATGAGCCGCGTCGGCGGATCGGCGCGCGCGATCAAGCGCAGCATGATCTTTTCGAATTGCGCAAGCTGCGGACCCGAATGATCCTGCCGGGAAACGAAATGGTCCGTCGTGATGCGCAGCAGGATCCGCTGCGACTCGGCGCTTTCGGCGGTCCCGAGAGAGGCGAGGAAAGGCAAGGATTTGTGTTCTTGATGCAACATGTTTACGTGGCCCATTAACGATGGCTTTGAATAATCAAATTACCGCCATAGCGTTGACCAAGTATTAACCTTCGCCCAGCGTAAATGACGCGTGGGGCGCGTCTTCGGATCGGAGTCGCTCCGGAGCATAGCCATGGGCGACTTGATAGCTTTTCGACCGTCCTCGAATCCCGCGCGTTCAGACGGCGCGACGGCGCCATCGCGGGACGCGCACATTCTTTTTTTTACTGGCGTGCGTTACAAGCGCGAGACCGAACCGAACCCCATCGCCGCGGAGCGCGAAGCTCCGCCGAAAGGCGGTATGGATGGAACGGGCGGCGGCCGGCGCAAGCGGCGAGGATAGCGCTGCGTAACCGTGCGGTTGCCCGTAGCATGCTCCTAGAATTCCTCCCAATCCCGCTCTGTCGCCAGCGCCGCGCGCGGTTGGGTTGCGGCAGCGCGACGCCCGGAAACGACTTTGAGCGCCGCCCGCGGAACGCCTCTGGGCGTTGGTGATCGGCGCATCGTTTCAATCCTTGCGGTGTGGCCGATCTGAAAGCGGCCGATCATCTTCTGCAAATCCTCGCTCTCATGGGCGAGCGAATGCGCCGCTTTCGCCGATTGCGCGACGATCGCCACATTCTGGCGCGTCACCTGATCCACATGGCTCATCGACGTATTGACCTGCTGAAGGCCGGTGGCTTGCTCCTGCGAACTCGCAGCTATTGCAGAAACCACCTCGTTGATCTCGGACACCTGAACGACGATGCGCTCCAACGCCGCTCCGGCTTTGGTCACGAGATCGACGCCATGGTCGACCTGCGCATTGGAGTTGGAGATCAGTCCCTTGATTTCCTTGGCGGCTGCGGCCGACCTTTGCGCCAGGGCGCGGACTTCCGAGGCGACGACAGCGAAACCGCGACCGGCGTCGCCCGCCCGCGCCGCCTCCACGCCGGCGTTGAGCGCGAGAAGATTGGTTTGAAACGCGATCTCGTCGATGACGCCGATGATCTGGCTGATCTGCTTGGACGACTTTTCGATGCCATTGATCGCCGCGATCGCCTCGCTGACGACGATGCCGCTCTTTTCGGCATCCGCCTTGGCCCCGGAGACCATGTCGCGAGCCTGATTGGCGCCCTCGGCCGTCTTGCGAACTGTCGCGGTGATCACACCGAGGGCCGCCGCGGTCTCGTCGAGATCGGCCGTCTGGCGCTCGCTATGTTGCGAGAGTTCCTCGGTCGTGACGGCGATCTCGGTCGCCCCTGTATCGATGGTCTGCGACGTGGTGACGATGTTGACCAACAGCTCTTGCAGCCCCTCAGCGGCGGAATTGAAATTGACGCGCAATTCGTCCGCCGCTTCCGGCAACGGCGTCTCGACGCGGGCCTCGAGATCGCCGCGCGCCAGCCGGTCAAGGCCCGCCCCCAGCGAAGTCCTGATCATATCGAGATTGGCGGCTTGCGCGACGCGCTGGGCTTCGATAGCCGCTTCGGCTTCTTTCAGAGCCGTCAGGTTCTGAAGCGTTTCGATGACGCCGAGCAGGGTGCCGCCGGGATCGCGAATCGGGACGGCGTCGATGGCGAGATAGCAGCGCGCGCCGCTCGGCAGATCACACCAGTTCTGAGCCTTCATCCGCCCGTCGCTGAAGGCCTGGGAATCGTGCGCGACATAAAGGGCGCCGACCGCCGCGCGACCGCCTGTCAACACGAGGTCGGCGAGACAGGGGCGGGCCGCGGTATAGAAGCCCTTCCAATGGTCCTTGGTGCCAAGGACGCTCGACGCCGCCAGGCCGGTGAGTCTTTCGCAGGCGTCGTTCCAGACGATAACTTTGCCGTCATGGTCGAGCACGAATAACGGCACGACCATATGGGCGATGAAACTCATCACGAATTCTGAATTGCCGAGGGATCGTGCATGGGATTCCTCCTTGTCCGATCGGAATAGATCCCGCAGCCGCCCCATCCCGGCATTCTCCCCTGGCGATCCCACGAAAATATCGCTCAACGTGGTAACCCAAAGGTATAAGGAATCTCTTAAAGCCTTGGATCCCGCCGCGACCGGATATTCAAGACTCTCACTTGAGAGGCTTGCGTCGCGTCATCCTCGGCGCGCTCCGGTCAGCCTCGCCCAAAAATTGCGCTTGACCGAGTCAGCACGAAGCCGTATCGCCCGCGACGGGACACCTCTCCCCAACGAGAGGCGCTCATCTGAAAGGATGGCACATGACGAACGCTCCGGCGACGCGCCCGAATAATGCGCGCTTTTCTTCCGGCCCCTGCGCCAAACGGCCCGGCTGGACTCCCCAGGCTCTCAACGACGCGGCCCTCGGACGCTCTCATCGCGCCAAGCTCGGCAAGGCCAAGCTGAAGCTCGCCATCGATCTGACGCGGGAAATCTTGCGCATTCCCGCCGACTATCGCATCGGCATCACGGCAGGTTCGGATACCGGCGCGGTCGAAATGGCGCTGTGGTCGCTGCTGGGCGCCCGACCGGTCGACGTGCTCGCTTGGGAGAGCTTTGGCGAAGGCTGGGTTTCCGACATCGTCAAGGAATTGAAACTCAAGGACGCGCGCGCGCTGAAAGCGCCTTACGGCGAGCTTCCCGATCTCGGACTGGTCGACCCCGACCATGACATTGTATTTACCTGGAACGGCACGACCTCCGGCGTGCGCGTCGCCAACGCCGACTGGATCGCCGCCGATCGCAAGGGCCTGACGATTTGCGACGCGACTTCCGCCGCCTTCGCGCAGGACCTTGATTGGGCCAAGCTCGACGTCGTCACCTTCTCCTGGCAGAAGGCGCTCGGCGGCGAGGCGGGGCATGGCATGATCGTGCTGAGCCCGCGCGCCGTGGAAAGGCTCGAGACCTACAAACCGGCATGGCCGCTGCCCAAGCTGTTCCGTATGACCAAGGGCGGCAAGCTGATTGATGGCATATTCGAGGGCGAGACGATCAACACGCCGTCGATGCTTTGCGTCGAAGATTATATCGACGCCCTGCAATGGGCGAAGGCGATCGGCGGTCTCGACGCTTTGATCGGGCGCGCCGACGCCAATTTCAAGGCGATCGCCGATTGGGTCGCCAAAACGCCCTGGGTTGGTTTCCTCGCCAAGGTCCCCGCGACGCGTTCGAACACCAGCGTCTGCCTGAAAGTGGTCGATCCCGAGGTGACGTCGCTGTCCGCCGACGCCCAGGCGACTTTCGCCAAGGGTCTCGCCAGCCTGCTCGAAAAAGAGAAGGTCGCGCTCGACATCAGCGCTTATCGCGACGCGCCGCCCGGTTTGCGCATCTGGTGCGGGGCGACGGTCGAGACGACCGATGTCGTCGCTTTGACCCATTGGCTCGATTTCGCGTTCGCCGAGGAAAAGGCCAGGCTCGCCAAGGCGGCTTGATTCCAAAAAGCCGGCGGCCCGCGACCCCGAACAATGGGGCGAACAGAGCGCCGCCGCGCATCGCCATATGCTCCCATTCGACCCCTTTGCCGGCGCAGGCCGGGAGGGCGGCAACAAAGGCTCAGACCATGGCCCCTCGCGTTCTCATCTCCGACAAACTTTCTCCCGCCGCCGTCGCGATCTTCAAGGAGCGCGGCGTCGACGTCGACGTCAAACCGGGCCTCGACAAGGAGGAACTGGCGAAAATCATCGGCGATTACGATGGCCTCGCCATCCGCTCGGCGACCAAAGTGACGACCAAGCTCCTCGAAAGGGCGGCGAAGCTGAAGGTCGTCGGACGCGCCGGCATCGGCGTCGACAATGTCGACATACCCGCCGCCACCGCGCGCGGCGTCATCGTCATGAATACGCCGTTCGGCAATTCGATCACCACCGCCGAGCACGCGATCGCGATGATGTTCGCGCTTGCCCGCCAGATCCCTTCCGCCGACGCTTCCACCCAGGCCGGCAAATGGGAGAAGAACCGCTTCATGGGCGTCGAGATCACCGGCAAGGTTCTCGGCATCATCGGCTGCGGCAATATCGGCTCGATCGTCGCCGAACGCGGCATCGGCCTCAAAATGCGCGTCATTGCGTTCGATCCGTTTCTGAGCGCCGAACGCGCCGAGCAGATTGGCGTCGAAAAGGTCGAACTCGACGATCTCTTGAGCCGCGCCGACGTCATCACCTTGCATACGCCCATGACGGCGCAGACCAAGAACATCCTGTCGGCCGAAAACATCGCCAAGACCAAAAAGGGCGTGCGCATCGTCAATTGCGCGCGTGGCGGCCTCGTCGACGAAGCCGCTCTGCGCGCAGCGCTCGACAGCGGCCATGTCGCCGGCGCCGCCTTCGATGTTTTCATCGAGGAGCCCGCCACCGCCAACCCGCTGTTCGGCCATCCCAATGTGGTGGCGACGCCGCATCTGGGCGCTTCGACCAACGAGGCGCAGGAGAATGTCGCGCTGCAGGTCGCCGAACAAATGTCCGACTATCTGATGCGCGGCGCCATTTCCAACGCCGTCAACTTCCCTTCGATCACCGCCGAGGAAGCGCCGCGCCTGAAGCCCTTCATCGCGCTCGCCGAAAAGCTCGGCTCCTTCGCCGGCCAATTGACCGACGCGCCGATTTCCAAAATCACGATCACCTATGAAGGCAGCGTCGCCAACCTGAAAATCAAGGCGCTGACTTCGGCGGCGATCGCCGGCTTGCTGCGCCCCTCGCTCGCCGACATCAATGTGGTCTCGGCGCCTTCCGTCGCCGCCCAGCGCGGCATTGTGATCGAGGAAATGACGCGCGCGGTGCAGGGCGATTATGAAAGCCTGATCACGCTTTCGGTGACCACGGCCAATCAGGAGCGCGCGGTGGGAGGCACCGTGTTTCACGACGGCAAGCCGCGCATCCTGTCGATCAAGGGGATCAAGGTCGACGCCGAATTCACCCCTTCGATGATCTATGTCACCAACGACGACAAGCCGGGCTTCATCGGCCGTTTCGCCGGCCTGCTCGGCGAAGCGGGCGTCAATATCGCGACCTTCGCCTTGGGGCGCGATCAAGAGGGCGGCTCGGCCATCGCGCTTGTCGCGATCGACGGTCCGGCGCCCGAGGGCGTGCTGGCGAACGTCGGCGACATTGCGGGCGTGCGACAGGCGAAAGCGTTGAAATTCTGAACGGCGTCGCTACGAGCGTTGCCAAAGGCCTTGTCGTGAGGGATCATTGCGCATGAATCGCAAGGGAACCCTCGCCACGCTCGGCCTCGTCGCGTTTGGCTTTGCGGCGTCGATTTCTTTAGCCGGCGCGGACGAAACCGCCGCGCCGCCTCAGAGCCCGACGCCAGCTCAGAACGAGAGTCTGTCTCTTCAGGGGTTTGGCGCCAAAAATCCGCTCTGCCGCGAATGGGGCGACGACTGCTCCGTCTGCCTGCGCGACGACAAGGACGCGGCGCATTGCTCGACGCCCGGCGTCGCATGCCAACCCGCCGCGATCATCTGTCGGCAACCCAAAGCGCCGTGAGGCTGTTCATTTCCGCCAGACGTTGAGCGTGACCCGCGCCGCGACGTCGATGATCTGGGCGCCGTCGGGACGCAGTCCCGCATCGGTCAGCACCGAATCGGCGCTCAGGCCGCGTTCGCATGCCGCGAACACAGACCTGCCGCCCGCCAGCAGAACGCCGCCGGCGCGGGAGAGATGGAACGAATCGTAACCGATCGTCATGAACAGGTCGAAAACGGCCTGTCCGCCGGGAACCGCCACACGGCCGCCGCTCGGCAGAAGGGTCGCGGCGACTTCCCGCCATGGCGACCTGACGGGGTTCCACCACCAGGCGTCGGGGCGCTGTTCCAATCCACGCGCGGCGCTGGAAAGAACCAGCCGCCGCCGCTCCTTGAAATTGGGATTGGCCTCATGGCCGAGACGGCCGAGCGCGACAATGTCGGCGCGATCGAGTTCGCCTTGAAAATAAGCCCAATCGGCGTCGTTGCGCAGGGATTCCGGGGTCCGGCCGCTGGAATCGGCGATGCGATCGTCGTCGGAGACGATGGCGTAGCCGTGGATTTGAATTTCGGGCGAGGGCATCGCGTTCCGGCGATTTCGATCGATGGCGTGGAAATGCTATATCAGCAAGAATGGAAACGCCTGATGAAGCGGGAGACTTCGATATGAATGAATCGGACGCCGCCGCGCCCCCGGCGCCGAGCCTTACCGAACCGACCCGCATCGACCCGCGGCTGCTCGAAATCCTGGTCTGCCCGGTAACCCGCGCGACGCTCGAATATGATTCGAAGCGGCAGGAGCTGATTTCCCGCGCCGCCAAGCTCGCCTATCCTATTCGCGACGGCATTCCCATCATGTTGCCGGAAGAGGCGCGCGCGCTCGACGAATGAGCGTCAGGACCGCTTGCGGCCGCGCAGCGGGTTGATGAGCCGCTTGGCCGCCTCCCTCAGGCGGCGCCTCGCCATCTCCGCCGCCAGCCAGACCCGCAGGCCGAGCGCCGGTCCCGGGCGCAACGCGACGACGCAATCGACCAGCGCAAGCCGCGCCGTCCACAGCCTGTCTATCATCGGATGGCCTTCGATCGCGCAGGAATCGGTCGCCGCTATGGCCGGGTCGCGCTGCTGCATGCGCGACAATTCAAGGGTCAATTGCAGGCCTGGCGAATATTCGGCGTAAGTTTCGTCATAGGCCGTCTTCCAATAAAAGGCGCGCTCGCCGGCGCGCAGCACCACGCCGATCGCGAGCGCCTCGCCGTCGAGCTCGAGCAGATGAACGGCGAGTCTGCCCCGCCGCGCGAGACCGGCGAGCATGGATCGCGTGAAAGCGGCGAGGCCGGCATCCGCGCCAAGCGCCGTGTGCTGTGCGCCCTTCCATCCCCTGGCCTCAAGGGCGAGGAATTTCTCGATCGCCGCCTCGTCGCTGACGGTCCGAAACCCGATTTCGCCACGCTCCTTGAGACGGCGGATTTGCCGGGCCCATTCCTTCAGCCGCTTCTTGGGCAGAGCCCCTTCAAAGCCGCGCGCCAGTTTGCCGACGGCCATGAGGACAGCGCGGCTTCTTTGGCCGAACTGATGCGATTGCAAGCGGCGGCGCAAGCCGAGCGCCAGAAGAGCGGCGAGCGTCGGCCCCGACGCGTCGGCGGATGGCAGCATCAGGCCGATCGTTCTGGGCCGCGCCTCGACGAGCCAATCGAGGACGGCGGCGAGCGCCGGTTCGGTCGCTTCGCGGTCGAGCAGCAAGGCGGCGAGCCCGGCCTGATCGCTTTGCCAAATCCGCGCCGCGCCGAAGCCGACGGGGATTCGCGGAAATTCCAGAACGACCGCTCCGATCAATTGCTCTTCGGATTCGTCCCGCCACACAAACAGAAGACGCAGGCGATCGACGCGCGCAAAATGGCGCATCGCGCCGAGGATGAAATCTGGCTCGGCGAAGACATTGGCCTCGAGCGCTCGCGCGCTGAGATCGCGCCACGCGCCGTCGTGCGCGGCGGCGCGCTTAGGATCGACGACTTCAACGCGCGCGCCGGACATCGAGCTCCCGTCGGCTTGACCGCGCCACCGTCACAGCTTGACCGATCCGGCGCCCAGGGCGGCGGTGAGATCGGCATCGACGGGCGCATAGGCGCCGAGCGTACGATTATCGAAATAGACACGGTCGGCGCCGACCGGCGGGTCGAACCCTTCGGCGACAAGGTCCGTCTTCTTTTGCTTGAACGTGCCGGTCATGTCGAGATTGCGCCTGAATCGCAGGAAGACCGGGCGCGCATAGCTCGGCAGATGCGCGGCAATATGGGCGCGCAGGGCCGCAACATCGAAATGGTCGGGATCGTCGACGACCAGCGCGGCCATGCCCGCCCGTCCCTCATTGCCCGGCACGGAGACGCCATAGACATTGGCTTCAAGCACGCCGGGAAATGTCGCGATCGCCTCGGCGACCTCGGTCGTCGACACGTTTTCGCCCTTCCAGCGAAACGTGTCGCCGATCCGGTCGACGAAATAGAAATAGCCGGATGCGTCGCGGCGCAGAAGATCGCCGGTGCGGAACCAGGAATCGCCTTCGCGAAAGACGTCGCGCAGGATTTTTGCTTTCGTCGCGGCCGCGTCGGCATAGCCGTCGAAGCGGCTGGCGGGCTTGTTCGGATCGTTCAATATTTCGCCGATCGCCTCGCCAACCTCGCCGGGCGCGCATTCAATGCACCGCCCTTCGGCATTGCGCCTGTCAACGTTCTGCTCCACGTCATAGGCGACGATTTTGAATGGGAAGCTATGCTTCGCCCAGGCAGGAATGCGCCCGACGGCGCCAGGATGCGAATCGAGATTGAACAGCGCGACATTGCCTTCCGACGCTGCGTAAAATTCCAAGATCTGTTTGATGCCGAAGCGATCGCGAAACGGCGCGAATATGTCGGGACGCAGGCCATTGCCGAAGCAAAGCCGGATGCGATGCGCTTTGTCGTTTGGGCCCGGCGGGGCATTCAGCAGGTAGCGGCACAATTCGCCGACATAGGCGAACATCGTGCATTCGGAACGGACGATGTCGGTCCAGAAATCGCCCGCCGAAAAACGCTCGCGGATGTAGCAGGAGCCGCCGACGGTCAGCACCGCGCCCGTCGCCACGACGCCGCCTGTCGAATGATACATCGGCAGGCATTGATACATACGGTCGGTCGCTCTCGCGTTCATCACGGCGGAAAAGCCGTAGATCATCCGTTGCAGCCGGGAATGGGTGATCCTCGCCGCTTTCGGCATGCCCGTGGTGCCGGAGGTGTAGACATAAAGGGCGCCGTCATCGATGGTCAGGGCCACACGCTCGCCGGCGCTCAGTGGCGCGTCGGAAAAAGTCTCGACGATCTCGTCGATGCGCGGCTCGCCGGTTCCGGCCTCGGGCGCGCCATGGGCGAGAATCAGCAGCGGCTGATTGAGCTGATCGCGGGCGCTCGCCAATTGCGGCATGAGTGAAGCATCGACAATCAACGCTTTGGCGGCCGCTATATTCACGCTATGGGCGAGCGAGGCGCCCGACACATTGGTGTTGATCAGCGCGGTGATGAGGCCGGCGCGCGCGAGGCCCAGCCAGGTCGCCAGATATTCCGGCCGGTTGGGCATGAGCAAGCAGACGACGTCGCCCTTGCCGAGGCCCTGCGCGCGCGCCCAGCGGGCATAGCGATTGGCGCGTCCGTTCCACGCGCGATAGGAAAAGGTCTCGCGCTCGCTGAGCAACGCGACGCGATCGCCATATTGGGCCGCCAGTTCATCAGCGAGATCGCAATAGGTGCGGGTCGGGTTCTTGCCGACCGGCGTGGTGCGGGCGAGCGCCCGCCTGAGGCCGCCCAAATAAGCGAATTCGCTTTTGATCCGGTCGAACAATGATCTCGCCCCGCGCTTCCCGCCGCCGATTCTTAGGCTGGGAAGATGAACTTATTCTCTGGAATGACAAGGGGCGCCGAAAAGGCGCGGCGCAAGGCGGCGCTCAGGCCAGAAGGCCGCCGTGTCGCGCGACCAGCGGATTATCGGCAAGCGCGGCGAGGTCGGGCCCATCGACCCCCGGCGCGCCGGAAAGCGCCGCCCAAAGCCTGTCGATCGCCGCGCGATTAAGACCATCGACGACCAGCACGATCCGCGTCGCGCGATCGTCGTCGGGCCACGCTTTCAACCGCCGCGGCGGATGAAAGATGTGCTGAACGCCATGGATGACAAGCGGCTCAGCCGGATGCTCCGCCAGGGCGACCAGCCCTTTGATGCGCAGCAGCCGGGGTCCAAGCATCGCGCGCAGCAGATCGAGGAACGAGGCGAAGGCGGCGGCCCGGACGGGCTCGCTCAGGCGCAGAGCATAGGCGCCGATCGACGGGCTGTGGCCGGCGGGCGCGCGCGTAGCGACTTGACCCACGCCAGGATAAGAATCGAGGGCGACCAAATCGACGGCGCGAAACTCTCCCGCCGCGACATCGACAATCGCGGCGGCGGGATTGACCGCACGCAGGCGCTGGATCAGCGCCTCAAGCCTGGCGGGCCGATCCGCCGCATCGAGGAGATCGCTCTTGGCGATTGCGAGCCGGTCGGCGATCGCAACCTGACGGATGGATTCGCCAATGTTTTGCAAAGTCGCGACGCCGTTGACGGCGTCGACAAGCGTCAGCACGCCGGCGATGCGATAGCGCGCTGCGAGTTCGACGTCCGCCGCGAGCGCATGAAGAACAGGGGCGGGATCGGCAAGGCCGGTCGTCTCGATAATGATCCTGTCGAAAGGTGGGATCCGCCCGGCGTCGCGGCGCGCCGTCAGATCGCGCAAGGCATCGACGAGATCGCCGCGCAGCGAGCAGCAAAGACAGCCCGAGGACAGCAGAATCACATCGCCTTCGATTCTCTCGATCAACAAATGATCGAGGCCGATTTCGCCCCATTCGTTGACGATGACGAGCGCGTCGGCGAGTTCCGGTTCGCGCAGCAGCCGGTTGAGAAGCGTCGTCTTGCCGGCGCCGAGGAACCCCGTAACGACGCTGACCGGAATCAACGGCGCGGACATCACTTCCCGGTCGGGAAGAGCTTGCCGACAAACACCGGAGCGCTCGTTGGCGCGCCGGTGGGCGAGCCGCCCGGCGCCTCGACCGTGACCGCGTAAAGCGAATTTTGCACGACCGCGGGATCAAACTTGCCGAGGTTCGGATTGGCGGTGAGGTTGGCGCTGTCGATGACGCCCAGAGAACGCGGCGCGCCAAGCTTGTCGTTGATGATCCACAATTCGTAGGCCTTGCCGGGCTGCGGCGGCGCGGCGACCGGGCGCACGGTAAGGTCGCGCGTATCGAGATTGACAGTGATCACGAAGGCCGGCGAATCCGCGCTCTTTTGCAACACGGCGACGAATTCATGCGGAATGGCGACCCGCGTCGATTCGCGCAGGCCGATGCCGACAATCAGCGCCGCTGCGACAGCCGAGGCGGCGATCGCGGCGACCCGCCAACGGCGCAGGCGGCGCGTGAGATCGACGACGTTGCCCGACCGTTCGCCGTTCTGCGCGCCCGCTGCAATGCGCGCTTGGATCTCCCTGAGGAAATCGCGCGGCGGCGCCACGGGCGGAATGGTCTCGGACAAAGGCGCGAAGCGCCATTCCCAATCGATGATCGCAGCGTCCAGTTCGGGTTCGCGCAAGCGGCGCGCCGCGACGCTCGCCCGCTCGCCGTCATCAAGCGTGCCAAGCGCGAACTCCGCAGCGTTGAGATCGTCGTCTGGACTGAGGCTCATGTTGACAGGCAGTCCTTGAGCTGCGCAAGGCTGCGATGCAGCCAGGTTTTGATCGTCGGCACCGGACGCTCGAAACGCTTTGAGAGAGCCTCCCTGCTCGCTCCTCGATAGTAGGCGAGAAGGACGATCTGGCGCTTTTCGGCGTCGAGTTGAGACAGACACCGCATCAAGGCCGCTAATTGTTCGCTGCGCTCGCGCGAGCCGAGCGGATCAGACTCCTCGGCCGCAGGTTCAAAGCTTTCCTGCATGTCCGCCAGCGCCAACGGCTTGGCGCGGCGCGCTTCATCCAGCGCGCGATTGCGGGCGATCGTCGCCATCCAAGCCATTGGCGAGCCCTTCGTCGGATCGAAGTCTCCCGCCTTTTGCCAGATGCGCACGTAAGCCTCCTGAAGAACCTCCCCCGCCAAATCGCTACGGGGTAGGATACGGGCGACCACCCCATAGAGTTTCGCCGAGGTCTGCTTATAAAGCGCCGCAAAAGCCGCGCGATCGCCAGCCGCGACTTGCAACAAAAGCTGGGCGGGATCGGATTCTGAAGCGGCGCTCGTCATTTTGGGGCGATTCCTTGGGCCGGCGCAGCCTATGCCAAGTCCGCGGAATATAAAATCCTCCTCTATGCTCATTGGGCGCAACCTTGATCTCCGGCAGTCCGGCACTGTCGGCCAGGACAGCGAGGCCGAGTTCGCAACGCAAAACGGGCGCCCGAAGGCGCCCGCTTCCGATCGGGGCCGCGGGGGGTCAGCCTGGGATCAGAACCTTGTCGATGACGTGGATGACGCCATTCGACTGAAGGACATTGGCGATCGTGATGAGGGCGACATCGCCCTTCGCGTCGGTCACGGTGAGATGCGCGCGGCCGCGGCGCTCGATGGTCAGCTCTTCGCCCTGAACCGTCTTCAACGTCGCCTTGCCGCCGCCTTGATCGACCATGCCGGCGAGGTCCTGTGCGGTCAAATGACCGGGCACCACATGATAGGTCAGCACTGCGGTGAGCTTATCCTTGTTCTCAGGCATCAACAGAGTGGCGACCGTGCCCTTGGGCAATTTCGCGAAAGCCTCGTTGGTCGGCGCGAAAACGGTGAACGGACCGGGTCCGGCCAGGGTATCGACGAGTCCGGCGGCTTTGACGGCCGCCACCAACGTCGTATGGTCCTTTGAATTGACCGCGTTTTCAACGATGTTCTTGGTCGGATACATCGGAGCGCCGCCGACATAGACGACAGCGGCCACGACCGGCGCGGCGACCATGATGGCGCCGAGCGAAAGGCCCGCGGCAAGCATCGCCGCCCTGAAAGTAATCCTGGCGTTCATCTCTGTTCTCCACTGCGTTTCTTGATTTGGTTGAACTGGCGATCCCCAAAGATCGGGATGTGATGGAAACGGAGCGAGATGACGCAAGTTTCAGAAGACGTGATAATAGTTTGGTTGGCGCCTGAATAATTGGCGCGAAACTTCTTTGGCGAAGCGCCGTTCCATGGATGGGAACAGCCCGATCGGCCGCGAGATATCAAATGGTTTCTTCGATGAGCAAATTTGCCGCGGACATCGGCCAGGCGCCTCCGGTCGGTGCGCGTGTGATCTATCGCCACTCGCTTCTGGTGCGCGTGACGCATTGGATCAATGCGCTCTGTTTCGCCCTTCTGCTGATGAGCGGCCTGCAGATATTCAACGCCCATCCGGCGCTTTACTGGGGCGCCCAGAGTTCTTTCGACAAGCCATTGCTGGCGCTGGGCGCGCGGCAGGAGAGCGACGATTCCATCAAAGGCGTGACCACAATCCTGGGGAAATCCTTCGCGACCACCGGCGTTCTCGGGGCGTCGCGCGATGAAAGCGGGCAACTCACGGAACGCGGCTTTCCTAGTTGGATCACCATTCCTTCCTATCAGGATCTGGCGACCGGCCGGCGATGGCATTTCTTTTTCGCATGGTTGCTCGTACTGAACGGCGCGGTCTATGTCGCCAATCTCTTCGCGCGTCGGCATTTGCGGGACTTCGTACCCTCGGCGCGTGAATTGCGCGAGATACCAGCCTCAGTCTGGGAGCATGTGCGGCTGCGTTTTCCGACAGGCGACAAAGCCTTGCACTACAATGTGCTGCAGAAGCTCGCCTATCTCTCGGTCATCATCGTGTTGCCGATTCTGATATTGGCGGGCTTGACGATGTCGCCGGCGATCGATGCGGCTTTCCCCTGGCTCCTCAGCCTGTTTGGCGGACGGCAATCGGCTCGCACGATCCACTTCATCGCAGCCTTTTACCTCGTCGGATTTGTCGTCATTCATATCGTCATGGTGCTCATCTCGGGCGTTCTCAACAATATGATATCGATGATTACTGGGCGCTACGCGATCGGGGAGGACCGCCGTGAAGCGTGAAGCTACTGTCAACCGCCGGCAGGTGCTGGCGCGCATTGGCCTCGGCGGCGCGGCGTTGGGATTGGCCGGTTGCGATCGTCTGTCGAATGCGACGCAGAGTCGGTCGATTCTCGACGCTGCGGAAAATCTCACGCGCGGGGCGCAACGGGCGCTGCTGGCGCCGCGCGAGGCGCTGGCGCCGGAATATGGTCCTGCCGATCTATCGCCAGGTTTCAAGCCCAACGGTTCGGTCGATCCTGACGATCCCGATTACGTCAAGGCGCGCGACGAAGATTTCGTCAATTGGAAGCTCGAGATCGGCGGCCTCGTCGACCGGCCGACGCAGATGTCGCTCGCCGATCTCAGGCGATCGCCGTCGCGCACGCAGATTACCCGCCACGATTGCGTCGAAGGCTGGAGCTGCATCGGCAAATGGAAGGGCGCGTCGCTGGGACCGATCCTCTCGGCGGCCGGGCTTAAGCCCACCGCGCGTTACATTGCCTTTTATTGCGCCGATACGCTCGAACAGACGCTTGACGGGACCGGGAAATATTACGAAACGATCGACCTCGTCGATGCGTTTCATCCCCAGACAATATTGGCCTATGACATGAATGACGCGCCGCTGCCGGTCGCCCATGGGGCGCCCTTGCGCCTCCGCGTCGAACGCCAGCTCGGCTATAAGATGGCGAAATATGTGATGCGGATCGAAGCGATCGAAGCCTTCGAAAAGATGGGGCGGGGTCGCGGCGGTTTCTGGGAGGATCGTGGCTATGAGTGGTATGCCGGCATTTGAAGCCGGCAGCCGCCTGCGGCGCCAACTTGACGATCGATGACCCCGCTGGTAATCATGGCGCCGTTTTCTGGATGGAATAAATGAACCTTATCAATAAATTAAACCACTCCAGACGGGCCTTCTCGCCGTCGCAGCCGGGCGCGTCATGGCGATAAGGGTTCACAGCGGCGATCTGCCGGCTCATGTCGATTTTGGCGCCGCGGTGGCGATCGATACCGAGACTTTGGGTCTTGACGTCCGCCGGGATCGACTATGCGTGGTTCAACTTTCGGGAGGCGATGGTTCGGCCGAGATTGTCCAGATTTCTCCTGGCCAGACGCGCGCCCCCAATCTTGAAAGGCTTTTGTCGGATCCGGACGTCGTCAAGCTCTTTCATTTCGGACGTTTCGACATGGCGGTCCTTTGCCACGCGTTCGGAATCATGCCGGAACCGATTTATTGCACCAAGATCGCTTCGAAACTTGCGCGCACATACACCGATCGCCACGGATTGAAAGACCTTGCGCGCGAACTCATCGGCGTCGATCTCTCAAAGCAGCAGCAATCCTCCGATTGGGGCGCGGCGGCTTTGAGCGAGGCGCAATTGGCCTATGCCGCCTCCGACGTCCTGCATCTGCACGCTCTGCGCGCCAAGCTTGACGCGATGTTGGCGCGTGAAAATCGCGACGCTCTGGCGCGCGCGGCCTTCGCTTATCTGCCCGAAAGAGTGCGGCTGGATCTGGCCGGATTTGCCGAGATGGACATTTTCGCACACGCATCGCCTTGAAGGACCGGTGGGCGGTTCGCGCTTTTCCCCGCTTGATCGGGAGCAATCTTCGAGACGGGTTTCGGCCTGACGGGCGCGGCCGATAGGCGTCCGCCATAACTTCGCCACCCATTCTCTTTCAATGCTGTGATCTTTCGGGAATGTTATATTGTGTGATCGAAGGTGCGCCGCCGGGATCACATTGGAGCCGCATGGCAGATATCGCCGCCAGAATCGAGATGACCGCCAGAATGGGAACGGCTGGCGTGGACACGAGCCACCGGGGCAAGGCCTTCGTCGCGGCGACGCGCCATTCCGCGCGCGTGCGCTTCCTGCGCGTCGCCTTATTGGCCGGCGCAGTCGGCACGGTCGTCCTGTTGCTCGGCATCGCCTTGTTCGACCCTTTCGGTAGATTGGCCGGCAGCATTTCGATCGGCGGCATCGGCGTCGACGGAACCAAAGTGACGATGGAGCACCCAAGGCTCGCCGGGTTTCGCAAGGACGGACGATCCTTTCTCGTCAATGCGCACAAGGCGGTCCAGGACGTCCTGCATCCGACATTGGTCGAGTTGCATGGAATTGACGCCGACATTGCGCTGGCTGAAGGCGGCCTCGCCCATATGACAGCAAACTCCGGCCTATATGACAGTTCAAAGGAACATATGGACGTGTCGGATGATGTTCGCGTTAAAAGTCCGCAATATTCTATAGTGCTGAAAAGCGCCAGCGTTGATTTCAATTCTGGTCACTATGTTTCCAATGAGCCGGTGACTATTGTCACGAACTCCGGAACAACCTTGGTCGGCGACACGATTACTGTTTTGGACAACGGCAAAGAACTGACCGTTGAGGGACATGTGAGAACGATGATTCCGCCGGATTCGGCCGCCGACGAGACGCAAGCCCAGCTAAAAGGGGCCAATCCATGAGCGCCCAGTTCGGCCGCGGCCGCGCCATCGCCTTGATCATCGCCGCGCTCGCGTGCGCGACGGGGTTCGCCGCGGCGAAGACGGTTTCTTCGACGCCCGTGTTGCCGGGCGCCAATTCCAAGGAGCCGATCTCGATCGAAGCCGATAAGCTGAATTATTTCGACAAGGAGCAGAAGGCTGTTTACACCGGCAACGTCGTCGTCATCCAGGGCGACAGCAAGCTCACTTGTTCGGTCTTGACTATCTTTCTGGCGAAGACGGGCGCGGCGACTCCCGGCGCCGCCCCTGGGCCTGCCGCGGGCGCCGCCGCGACGCCAACGGCAGACCCGGCGGCGACACCGTCCGCCGCTGCGACGCCCGCGGCGGGCGTCGGGCCGACGCCGGGCGGAAACCAGGTCAAACATATGGAAGCAGCCGGCCCGGTCACGCTCATCTCGAAGACGCAGGTGGCGACCGGCGATCGCGGCACTTACGACAAAGATCAAAATAAAGTCTGGCTGTTCGATCACGTGACGATGAGCGATGGCGGCAATGTCACCAAAGGCGACAAACTCACCTACGACATGACGACTGGCGAAGCTGTGGTCGAAGTGCATAAGGCCGGACGCGTCACAGGTCTATTCGAGCAAGGCTCCGCCGGTCCCGACGCTGCGGGAGCTGACAAATCGACAGGGCCAAAGAAGGACGCCGCCGACAAGAAGACAACGAAAAAAAATAAAGTTCCGGGCGACAATTCAGCGTCCAAGCAATAGTGATCGAGAGAGACTGGCGAAGAGACGCCGCACCGGCTTATCACCCTAGTCACGCGCCGCGGCGCGGAAAAAGCCTGGCAAGAAAGAGCCATTCTTGAGCGACGACGCCATTCCCGATGATCCAAGACTCGCGCGTTCGCGCGGCCTCGTCGGCCGCCTCACGGGTTGGGGCGTGAAGCGGGCCGAGGGCGGCCAGAAGCCGGCCGATATTATCGATCGCGCGGCGGTCGCCGCGCCTGTGGGAACCGATGCGCGCCACCCTTCCGGCGATGAAGCGGCCGGCGTGCTCGCCGTCTACAACCTCGGCAAAAGCTATGGCGGGCGCGCAGTCGTCAAAGACGTCAGCATCGCATTGCGACGCGGCGAGGCGGTCGGTTTGCTTGGTCCCAACGGCGCGGGAAAGACTACGGTTTTTTACATGATCACCGGGTTGGTGCGGCCGGAAAAAGGCGTCATCGAACTGGACGGCTACAACGTCACGGCCCTGCCGATGTATCAGCGCGCTCGCCTTGGCATCGGCTATTTGCCCCAGGAAGCGTCGATTTTTCGTGGCCTCAATGTCGAGGATAATATCCGCGCCGTGCTCGAAGTAACCGAGCCCAACCACGCCGCGCGCGAAACCATGCTCAATTCGCTGCTCGACGAATTCGACATCGCGCGGCTGCGCAAGGCGCCCTCGATTGCGCTGTCGGGCGGCGAACGGCGGCGCTGCGAGATTGCGCGGGCGTTGGCCGGCAAACCGTCGTTCATGCTGCTCGACGAGCCTTTCGCCGGCATTGACCCCATTGCGGTGGGCGACATTCAGGACCTAGTGCGCCATCTTAAGGGGCGCGGCATCGGCGTGCTCATTACCGATCACAATGTGCGCGAGACGCTCGGTCTCATCGACCGCGCCTATATCATCCACAGCGGCCATGTCCTCACCGAAGGATCGCCCGACGAGATCATCGCGCATCCCGACGTCAGGCGATTTTACCTTGGCGAAGACTTCAGGATGTAACCGCTTCCCGGCATCGGGTTGCGCGGCTATTCATCCTCCCCAAAGCGGTTGGCGACCAATTCGGCGATGGCGTCGAGCGCCGCCTCAGCCTGGTCGCCCAAGGCGGAGACCGTAATGGTCGTGCCCATGCCGGCGCCGAGGGTCAATATGCCCATGATCGAATCGCCGCCCACCGTTTCCCCGCAACGGGTCACTTTGATCTCAGCGGTGAAGCGATCGACGCATTGGACGAATTTGGCGGTTGCGCGGGCATGCAGGCCTTTGCGGTTGACGATATGCATTTCGCGCACGCGCGCCCCGGCAAACTGCGGCGGAGGCGGGCAATCGTCGTCGCGTTCCTCACTGTCCGCTTCCGTCATTTTCCGGTCAGGACCTTGCTCGCCACGGTGATATACTTGCGGCCGGCGTCGCGCGCCTCAGTGACCGCCTGGTCGAGGCGCGTATTGTCGCGCAGCGAGGCGAGCTTGATCAGCATCGGAAGATTGATGCCGCAGATGACCTCGATTCGCCCTCCGTCCATGACCGAAATGGCCAGATTGGATGGCGTGCCGCCGAACATGTCGGTCAACAAGACGACACCCGCCCCATCCTGAACGCGCGAGACGGCGCCCAGGATATCGGCGCGACGCAGCTCCATGTCGTCTTCGGGGCCGATCGCAACGGTCTCGAATTGCGACTGAGGCCCGACCACATGCTCCAAGGCCGCGCGAAAACCGGTCGCCAACTGGCCGTGGGTCACCAGGACCATTCCAATCATCAAAAACCCATTGCTTTAAGCGCCCAGAACGCTCGACGCGGAACGCCGCATAGCGATTGATCAAGGGGCGGCATTTTTGTGCACTGCGGTGAATAATTCAAGCGAAATGAGCAAATCCGGTCATAATCTTGTCGCTGATGTTGTCAAGGTATCCCAGCACCGCGTAAGCACGTTCAATCGGGTGGCTGTCGCCGTCGAATATCAGCCGAGGCGTGGGAATTCCGGCCAGAAATGCTGTGCGGGCGGCTTCGTCGGGCAGCCGCGCGCCTGGTTGATGGCGAGGCAGAAGATCGACAACCAGCCTGACAATCGCGCAGGGCTCGGTCGGCGCCTCGACAATGCCAAAGCCGCGCCTCTCGATGAGGCCTTGGATATTGGGCGTCCCGCGGACCTGAATCCTTTGGTTCTTCGAGGAGATCGATACGCGATCGTCGCCGATCAGCCTGGCGAACAATTTGCGATCGCTGGCCAGGGCGAGAAGCGCAAGCGCCAGCGCGCTCTTGCCCGAACCGGAGGGCCCGCGAACGAGCACGCCAGCTTCGCCAATCACCAAGGCGGTCGCATGAACTGATGTCGAGGCGCCCGACCGTTCCGCGCCGCCAACACTCGCGATCCCATCTTCGGTCATGGCGTCGCGGCGGGCAGACAGATCACGAAACGCGCGCCAGCCCCATGTCGCACGATGTCGCTTTCCGGATCCGATGAAGGTTCCGGCGCAGGAACGTCCGCGGCGAGAGCGCTCGCCTTGAGTATGGCGGCTTCCGCCGGCGCCGGACGGTTCTCCGCCCAGATTCGTCCGCCATGCGCTTCGATGATCTGCCGCGAGATTGACAGCCCGAGGCCGGAATTCTGACCAAACCCCTGATTGGGACGATCGGTGTAAAAGCGCTCGAAAATACGCTCCAACGCATGCGGCGGTATGCCTGGTCCATCATCCTCGACGGTGATGACGATCCTTTCGCCTTCATCGACGAGGTCCTCATCCAGATCCATGCGCTGGCGTCGCAACGCGACCCGGACTTCGCCGCCCGGCTCGGAAAACGAGCGGGCATTTTCGATCAGATTGGTCATGACCTGCGCCAGCCGCGAATCGTATCCGAGCGTCAAATAATCGGACTGGCGCCCTCCACCCTTATTGTTCGCTCGATTGGCGCCGTCGACGATCAATCGCACTCTGACGCCGTTGCGACGCGGCGAATCCTCCGCCATCGAGACGACGGCGCCAAGCAGCGCAACCACGTCGACAGGTTCAGCATCGTTGCGCGCGAGTTCCGCATCGAGCCGCGAGGCGTCGGAAATATCGCTGATGAGCCGGTCAAGGCGGCGAACATCGTGCTGAATGACCTCAAGCAACCGATCGCGCGAGGCGCCCGCTTTCACGCGAGGCAAAATCTCGACCGCGCTACGCAGGGAAGTCAGCGGATTCTTCAGTTCATGCGCGACATCGGCGGCAAAGCTCTCGATGGCGTCGATGCGATTGTAAAGCGCCTGCGTCATGTCGCGCAAAGCGTGGGAAAGGTGTCCGATCTCATCGGAGCGCGCTGTAAAATCCGGGATTTGCTGGCGTGACTTGATGCCGCGCCGCACGCGCTCGGCCGCTTCGGCAAGTTTGCGCACAGGTTCCGCGATGGTCCCTGCGAGAAACATGGACAGAATGAACATGACCGCCGCCAGAACAAGAAAGAAGCGCAGAATCGCCCATCGTTCCGAAGCGATGACCGCGTCTATGTCGCCCCCCTGCGTCGAAAGCAGCAGCGCGCCGCGGACGGCAAGCATCCGCTGGATCGGCACAGCGACCGAGACGATTGTCTCGCCATCGGCGTCGACCCGCACGACAGATCGGGCCTCGCCCCGCAAAGCATCGCCGACCTCCGGGTGGGACTTGCTGTTTGCGACCCATGGCTCGTCAACGCGCCGCTTCTTGGCGGGAGCGAACCAGTGTTTGACCGCCATCCAGGCGCGCTCAAGCCGCGTCGTGTCTTCGACATTGGCGTCGCCCGCATCGGGGCGCATGATGACGCCGCGCGAGGAGAGCGCGAGCGAGTCGAGCAGGAGCAGCCCGTCTGGGTCGTAGATGCGCGCGCGGGTCCGCGTTGGCGTCACCAGCCGCCGCAGAACGGGCCCGACACGCTCCGGATTGATCGAGAATTCGATCGATTCATCCTCGCCCTCGGTCGGCGTAGCGTTTTCGCCCGGCCCCAATTGCAGCAGCTTTTCAGGGTCGACAGTGATCGTGTTGGTTTCGACGGCGGCGGAGGCGGCGATCGCGGCGGCGATGATCTCGCCCTGCGTGCGCAAGCTTTGCGCCCGCGCATCGATAATATCGGCGCGAAATTGGTTGAGATAGAGGAAGCCGACGACCAGCACGAGAAGGCCGCCGAGATTGAGGACGACGATGCGCCGCGTCAGCGACGAGGAGAAACGGGAAACGGTGGCGCGCCAGAGAAGTCGGGCGCGCAATTTCAGGCGCGCGCCCTTTATGCGGGACGGAACCGGCGAAACCGTCCGATCCGGTCGCGCTTCGGCGCTCATTGCCGCACCTTGCCTTTGGCCATATTGGAGCCCGGTTTCTCCAGCGTCCGCTCGGTTGCGAGCCTAGGTCTCCCGGAAACGATAGCCCACGCCATACAGCGTCTCGATCATTTCGAACTCGTCTTCGACGACCTTGAATTTCTTTCGCAACCGCTTGATGTGGCTGTCGATCGTACGATCGTCCACATAAACCTGGTCGTCATAGGCGGCGTCCATCAGCGCGTTGCGGCTCTTGACGACGCCGGGCCTTGTTGCGAGCGCCTGCAGAATCAGAAATTCGGTGACGGTCAGCGTCACCGGCTCGTTGTTCCAGGTGCAGGTGTGGCGCTCGGGATCCATTTTGAGCCGCCCGCGCTCCAGTATTTTGGCTTCGCTTTCCTTCTGCGCCGCCGCTTCCTTGGGGTTCGAGCGTCGCAGGATCGCCTTGACGCGCTCGACCAGCAGCCGCTGCGAAAACGGCTTGCGGATGAAATCGTCCGCGCCCATCTTCAAGCCGAACAATTCGTCGATTTCTTCGTCCTTGGAGGTGAGGAAAATCACGGGAAGATCAGACTTCTGGCGCAAGCGGCGCAGCAATTCCATCCCATCCATGCGCGGCATCTTGATGTCGAATATGGCAAGATCCGGGGGGCTCGTCTTGAGGCCCTCCAGGGCGCTCGCTCCATCCGTGTAGGATTGGACGCGATAACCTTCCGCCTCGAGCGAAAGCGAGACGGAAGTCAGGATGTTGCGGTCGTCATCGACTAGGGCGATCGTCGGCATGAGGCTCCAACTTGAAAAAGGCGTTCCTGAACGCGCGGCGGCTGTCTATGCTATTGCCGCCGGGTCCAGCTCATCGCGGCGGACCATTAAGACCGTTAAAGGCCTAAATGTGACCTTTGTGCAACTAAAGCAAGTAGAATGCGCGCGGCCGACCGGTATTCTGGCACGATAGAGCAATGCGGGCTCCGGGCCAAGCCGACCTTAATCCCGCATGATCCCCGTCTCGTCCTGCCGAAAAGTCCAGGAATGGCGGCGCTCAGACCTTTGACGCCATGCTGGCGCCAGCGCATGGGGCTAGACGGCCATCGTCACGCTCGATCGGACCCAGGAAAGACAATCGGAATGATAAGGTCCGGCCCCGTCTTCTCACGTCACGCCCATCGGGATGTTCCGCCATGAATGCCGCGCGAACGGCGATCGCCCCGCCATTCGACGCGAGGTCGCAGGCCAAAAGCCTGCTTCGCATCGCCCGCACGGGCGCGCTGGCGACGCTGGACCGCGCTTCGGGCGCGCCGCTGACGACGCTTGTCGCGGTCGCCTCCGACTATGACGGGTCGCCGCTGTTCCTCCTTTCGACCCTGTCTCAACATACGAAGAATCTCCTCGCCGACCCGCGCGGTTCTTTATTGCTGACCGGCCCGTCGGGACGCGGCGATCCGCTGAACCGGCCACGTCTGACCATAGGCGGCAAGGTTGTCGCGCATCCCGAACCGGGCGCCCGCGCGCGTTTCCTCGCGCGCAACCCAAAGGCGAAGCTTTATGCGTCTTTCGCTGATTTCTCCCTGTTTCGGGCGGAAATTTCGGCGGTTCATTTCAACGGCGGCTTTGGGCGCGCCGCCCCGCTGGCGGCGGCCGATATATTGACCGATCTGACGGGCGCTGGGGAGCTGATCGAGGCGGAGGCGGCTCTGCTCGTCGAAGTCAACGCAGGCGCCGCCGCCGCGATGGCGGCGATGGCGGGCGACAAGACCGCGAGACGACGATGGCGCGCCATCGGCCTCGATCCCGACGGCCTCGACCTTGCCGCGGGCGCGCATGCCGCCCGCACGAGTTTTGCGGCGCCGGCAGCGACCCCGCAGGCATGGCGCGATGCGATCGATGCGTCTTTTGGAAAGCAGGCGGCGGGTTAGGGCGCAAGCCTGTTCGGAGCATTGACGTGGGCGAGCGAGTAGATGCCGACGTCGATGACGCCGGAACGGAACCCGGCCTCGCAATAGCAGAGATAATATTCCCACAGTCGCTTGAAGGACGGCCCGAAGCCGAGCTTTTCGATCTCCGGCCACGCGTTGAGAAAACGCCGCCGCCATTCGAGCAAAGTCAGCGCGTAGCTCCCGCCGAAATTTTCCACCGCGGTAAGCTTGAGGCCCGCCCGCTCGATCGTCTCGGCAAGAAATGTTTTGGAGGGAAGGAAGCCGCCGGGAAAAATATAACGCTGGATGAAGTCCGGCCTGCGGCAATAATCGGCGAACCGGTCCTCGGCGATGGTGATCGCCTGCAAAACACAAAGGCCGCCGGGCTTGAGGCGTTCGCGAATCGTGTCGAAATATTTTGGCATGAATTCTCGCCCCACCGCTTCGACCATTTCGATGGAGACAATCCTGTCGAACCGCCCTTTGATGTCGCGATAATCCTGCAAACGCAGTTCGACGCGATCCCCGAGCGACTGTTCCTGAACGAGCGCGCGCGCGCTGTCGAGCTGCGCGGGAGAGATCGTCACGCCGGTGACGCGCGCCGCGCTGGCTTTGGCGATCGTCGTGGCGAGTCCGCCCCAGCCGCAGCCGATCTCCAGGACGCTGTCCTCGCCCGCAAGCTCCAGGCGGTCGACGATGCGTTGCAATTTGGCTTCCTGCGCCTGCTCGAGCGTCGAACTCGGCGATCCAAAAATCGCCGAGGAATAAATCATCTTGGCGTCGAGCCAGAGGCGATAAAACTCATTGCCCAGATCGTAATGCGCTTCGATGTTGCGCCGGCTGCCGCGTCGCGTATTGGCTTTGGCGCGATGCGCCAGCCAATTGAAAAACTTGTACGGCGCCGAACCCTCGATCGCGTCCATGAAACGGGCGCCGTTGAGCGCCGCCAGCTCAAACAAAGCCGTTAAATCGGCGCTCGACCAGTCATTGTCGAAATAGGCTTTGGCGACGCCGACGTCGCCTTTGAGCAGGAGGCGTCGAAGTGCGCGCCAGTTGTTGAGCTTCACCTCGGCGTGCGGGCCCGGCTGGGCGCCGACGCGTTCAAGTCGCGCGCCTGATGGCAGTTCGATCACCAGGCGGCCGACTTCTATGAGCGAAAGAACTTTTCCCAGCGCAAAGCCTGCAAACCCCGCCAATTTCTTGGCCGAGCGAATATCTACGCCGGGCCCGGCATCGCTCGATCCTGGCGACGACGCCATGTGCGCTCTCCTCACTCATGCATCCGCCGCGCCACATGGGTCACAGGTTGGTCCGGCGGCGGCGGCCGAATTTGCAGGCGCATCCCCTTGATCCAGAGAACGAGCGCCTCAAGATGAATACCTACAACGACTTTGAGAGTAAGCAAAGGATGGCTGAAAAATACGCGCGCAAGCGCCGCGTCGGTGAGCGCGACGCGGTCCTGCGCCTGCGTGGCGGTCAGCACGACGCCCTGCCTGTCGCGCTCGACGATCGCAATCGACACTTTCTCAGCCGGCGGGGTCACCGTAAATTCATAGACCATGTCCATCGCCATGAAGGGCGAGACGTAGAATTGTTTGGCGCAGGACTGGCGGATCGGACCGGCCGCGGTCGCCTCGACCGGAATGAAATAGCTGTGCCGCTGTCCGAATGTATTGTTGACCTCATAGAGAATGGCGAGAAGTTCGCCGTTCCGGCCGTGGCAGAAATAGAGGCTGATCGGATTGAAGGCATAGCCGAGAATGCGCGGCATCGTGAGCAGACGGATCGGCCCGCCATCCAGATCAATCCCGACCCGGCGCGCATGACCTTCGATCTGCTCGCGCAAAGGGGCGGCTCCCCAACCATAATCGCGGTCGTAGAAACTGAACAGATTGAACGAATTATGCGACAGCAGGCGCAGTCGCGCGGCAAGATCCGGCAATTTGTCGAGGTCGAGCAGGAGGGCGAAGGTTCGATAGGCAAGCGCATGTTTGCGGGGCCGCAGGCGCCGATGCGTCACCTGCCCGACATAAAGAGCGGAGTCCGACAGGTTCATGAGGCGAGCGCTCCTCTCGATTCGCGGGCCGGCGCGCCGAGTTTGATGCGACCGGATTCATGGGCGACGCGCCATGGACGGCGAACGCTTCCCAGCGCCTCGGCGACCGCCAGGCCCGCCTGCAGGCCATCCTCGTGGAAGCCGGCCCCGAAATAAGCGCCGCAAAACCACGCGCCTCGACGACCCTGCAGCGACCAGAGCTGATCTTGAGCGGCGACCGCCTCGGCGTTGAAAATCGGATGCTCGCAGATCTGCCGCTGGATCGTCAGTTCGGCTCGCGGCTCGACGATAGGATTGAGGGTGACGAAGCGCGGGGTTTTGTTGGAAATCGTCTGCAGGCGGTTCATCCAATAGGTCACCGAAACGGGCGCCGAAATATCGCCGCGCCGGGCTGTGTAGTTCCAGCTCGACCAGACCTTGCGGCGGCGCGGCATCAGGCCAGCGTCCTCATGCAGGACGACTTCGTTGCGGCTGTAGCGAAAAGCGCCGAGAATGCGTCGCTCTTCGGGCGTCGGATCGCTCAGCATCGCCAGCGCCTGGTCGGCATGCGCGCCGATGACGACCCGGTCGAACCTCTCTTCGGCGCCATTGGCCAAACGAATGAAGACGCCGCCGAGCTCGCGCCGGATCGCTCGCACCGGAGTCCCGAGCCGCAATCTCTCCTTGAACGGGGCGCAGAGCGCTTCGACATAGACCCGCGCGCCGCCGTCGACCGTGCGCCAAAGCGGGCGGTCGACGATTTTCAACAGCCCATGATTCTGAAAGAAACTCACGAAGGCGGCGGCGGGATGATCGGCGACCTTTTTGGCGGGAAGGGACCAGACGGCCGCCGCCATCGGATAGAGATGATCCTCACGGAACGCTTCGCCATAACCCTTCTGGTCGAGATATTGGCCGAGCGTCGCCAGCCCAAGCTTGCCGATATCGCGCGGGGCGTCGCGATAGAACCGAATGATGTCGCGCAGCATCGACCAGAAGCGGAGATTCAGGACATTGCTCTTCTGCGCGAAAATGCCGGCGATATCGCTGCCCGAATATTCGAGATCGCCGCCGTCGAGCGAGACCGCGAAGGACATTTCCGATGGCTTGGTGGGCGTGCCGAGATGGGCGAACAAAGCGGTCAGATTGGGATAGGTGGTCTCGTTATAGACAATGAAGCCAATGTCGACCGCGACCGGTCCCGCCTTCGAGGAAGTATCGACAGTATGGCTGTGGCCGCCGGCCCGGCCTTCGGCTTCGAAAACGGTCACGTCATGCTTTTGGCTGAGCAGCCAGGCGGCCGAAAGGCCCGATATGCCCGTCCCCACCACCGCAATATTCAACCGGCCTGCGGCTTCCAGGGATGTGCTGGCGTCGATGAACATCGTTTGTCCCCCGAAGCGCTTGGCGCCCGAGGGTGCGCGCCTTCCGTGCTTCTCCACCCTATACGAGGCGAAACGGTTTTTGGTTGAAAATTCCCTTATCTCCGACAAATCAATCGATTCGCGCCGCGCCCATGCTTTCCGCGCCGGGACGCCGCCGCCGATTTTCCGCGCCGCCGCGCATCCGCGAACCTTTGCGGCTCGTATAGCTTTCGCAAGCCCCGACCAGTCGCCGGTTTTGGCGAGCGCCGTTCGGGAAAACGTTGGCCGCCTCCATCGCGCGGCGGCGCGGCCCGGGTTGAAGGCGACGAGGAATGCGATGATGGTTCTCGTCTTGCTCGCGGACGCCTGCGCCCTCTGCGTTCTCATGGCGGCGGCCTGGTTCGCGCAGCGGCGGACCGCACAATCTGGATGGGTCGACACGATCTGGTCGTTCGGCGTGGGGCTGGTCGGGGCCGGGCTCGCAATGGCGCCGATCGTCCGCGGCGCCGATTGGCCCGCGCCGCGACAACTCCTCGTCGCAGCCCTTGTCCTGACCTGGTCTTTGCGCCTGGGACTTCACATCATGGGCCGCACGCGGCAAGGCGGCGAAGACCCCCGTTACAAGGCGTTGGCCGACGAATGGGGCCCGGACTTTCCCCGGCGGCTGTTCTGGTTCCTGCAGATTCAAGCAGCCGCGGCGTTTCCTCTGACCTTGTCGATCTTCCTGGCGGGGCAGAATCCGTCTGCCTTCCCCAATCCGGGCGATTGTCTCGGGTCGGCGATCCTGATCGTCGCCATTTCAGGCGAAGCGATCGCCGATCGTCAGCTGAAGCGATTCGCCGCCGACCCGGACAACAAGGGGCGCGTTTGCGCCATCGGCCTTTGGGGCGTTTCCCGCCATCCCAACTATTTCTTTGAATGGCTGGGCTGGCTCGCCTATCCCGCCATTGCGATCGGCTGGCCTCCTGGCGATTCCGTCGGCCTGATCGCCCTGGTTGGCCCCGCGTTCATGTATTGGCTGCTGGTCTACGTCTCCGGCGTGCCCCCGCTCGAGGCGCATATGGCGCGTTCGCGGGGGGCTGCGTTCACCGCCTACCAACGGCGCGTAAACGCCTTCTTTCCCGGCCCCCCGCGCAAGGGCTCGCCGTTCGGGCGCAGACAGAATTCATGAATTTCATCGCCTCCGCGATCGGCGCCGCCGAGATGGAGTCCTTCCGGATCGCCGAACATCCGCAAGCCGCCAATGCGCAGCATTATGAGCTTCCGGCGGCGCTTTTTGCGCATGCGCTTGGACCCCCCAGGATGAGGCCGACGCCCGATGGATGAGGTCAAACGCCTGCGCGCCGCGATCGCGGCCTACGCTCATTCGGACGATCCGCTGGTTGCGGCGAGCAATTTCATCGCGCTTTGCGTCGCCGGCAACCAGCCCTTCTACCCGCTTTACGTCTGGTGGGCGGTCGGCGATGACCGCCGGACTTCGTTGCTGACTTTTCTGTCGACGCCGTTCTTCCTCGCGATCCCTTTGATCGCGCGGCGTTCGTCACTTGCCGGGCGGGCTATGTTGCCCATTGTCGGCATCGCCAACACAATTCTCACCGCAAAGGCTTTTGGCGCGGAATCGGGCGTCGAGCTTTTCCTCTGCCCCTGCGCGATGATCGCCGGCATGGCGCTGCGGGCGCATGAGAGAAAGATCATGCTCGCGATTCTCGGCTCGGCGATCCTCGCCTTCGCCTTTGTCCAAAGAGGTCTGGGGACCGGGTTGCATGTATTCTCGCCGGCGGAATATGCACGATTTCTGTCGCTGAACGCCTGGAGCGTCGCCGGCCTGACGGCTCTGGTTGCGCTGCAATATTCCAGCGCCCTGGCGAAAGACGCCGGCCGCCGACAATGAATCGGGCGACGCCTTTCGCCTCTATCGCGCTTTCAATCTCGTCAACCGCGAGGCCGCCAGATAGCCCGCGCTGGCGGCGAGGGCGGTGAGGACCGAGCCCCACGCCATGTCCGCCAGCGTGATCGTCGTCGACCAGGTTTTCAACGTTGCCTGATTGGTCAGGTCGTAAGTTCCGTAGGCGACCAAGCCGAGTAGCGCGCCCGAAACCATGGCTGTGGTCCACCGGCCGGTCGCGAAAGCCGGGCGGACGGCGAAGACAAGGATGCCGAGGAGATAGAGGATATAGAAAACGATCGCCGGCGCCGGCCGGAAGCCGTCCAGCATCAATTCCCCAATGCGAGGACGATAGAGACTGTTGGCGGTCACCGTCAGCCAGACCGAGTCCAGAGCGAGCATGACGAACGCCGCGGCGGCATAGGCGACCGGATAGGGCTTCATCCTGGCGATCATCTTCCGATTCCGTCTGCGTTGCGACCCGCGGTCCTGATACGGCTGGCGCAAAGGCCCGGATGAGGGCCGCCCGAGAAATCCATGTTTTCGTTCGCCGTCAGGAAATGTCCGCTTGCGGCAGATCGAGCCAGTGGCGCCCTTGCCGATCCTCGACCTCGACGATCCAAAGGTCCGGATCGAAATTGATTTCGCGCATCAGCCGCTTTTCGACTTCGGCTTCATCGACCCATTCGTCCTTGTGGGCGCGCGACCACATCCGCTCGACGCCGCGCTCGGAGAGTTCCGATTGAGGCGCTGGGCCGAACAAGGCCGCGCTACCATCAAGCCGGTCGACTTTGACGAATATAGCGCCCGCCTCCGCTGCGCCGCGCCGCCGCAAGGTCGCGACGGCGCCTTCGACGGCGCATCGCCTGAGATAGGCCGATACCCAGATGTCGGCGCGAAGCCGCATGCGATCAATGCGCCGCAGCGCTGAGCTGCTTGACCAGCTTGGGCGTAATTTCGCTCGAGGCGGCAAGACCGTGCGCACGCTCGAACTGCGCAATCGCCTGCTCGGTCGAAGCGCCCTCGACGCCATCCGCCTTGAGCGGGAAGCCGAGTTTGATCAGCGCGGTCTGCGCCGCGATCGTCAGATGCGTCCCGTCCTTGGCGTCGCCGCCGCGCAGAAGCTCGCGGATCGGGTCGTTCGATCGCGGCGGCGGAACCGGGACCCCGTCGCCGGCGGCGCCGAGGCCAATCGGACGGGCAGGCGGCTGCACGACGATGGGCGCGCTCTCGACGATTGCGGGCGCCGGCGCGGGTCTCGCCGGCGGCTCGACGGCCGCCGCCGCCGGTTTGGACTCGGCGAATGAAGGCGCCAAACGGCGCTCCTTCTGCATCAGCAGCGCATTGAGCACGATTCCGGTCAGCACCGCCGCCAAAGTCGCGCCGGCGATCGTCCGCGCCGGCCGCGTCAGCAGCGGGCGGATCAGTGCGCGCACGAAACTATCCCTGTCCTTGCCCGGCCGCGCCGGACGGGACAGAACCGAATCATTGCGGGAACGGGCGAGCGCTTCAGGCAATTCTCTTCTCTTTCGTTGCGTGATGCGAGGCGGGGCCGGGCGCAAGGGGCTCCGGCGAGGACCGGGTCAGGCTCGATAATATTTCGAGCGGCGCGGGCGTCGAATCGGCCTTGCCACGGCAATCGAGCGGCAATCGAACGGCGACGCGCGTGCCCTGTTCGACCACGCTTTCGAGCAGCAGCGATCCGCCATGCAGCCCGACCAGGCCGCGCACGAGCGACAGACCGAGCCCGGTGCCCTCGAACATCCGATCGTAGGACGAGCGCACCTGAAAGAAAGGATTGCCGAGCTTGGAAAAGTGACCCGGCGCAATGCCGATGCCGGTGTCGTCGACGCAAATCACCAGCATCTCGCCCTCGATGCGGGCGCCGACGGTCACGCGGCCGCCGCGCTTGGTGAACTTCACCGCATTCGACAGAAGATTGATCAGGATCTGTCGGCAGGCGCGTTTGTCGGCGAAGATCTCCTTGGGCGTATCCAACGGGGACTGCACCAGTTCGACGCCGCCTTCATTCGCTTTCAGGCGTAGCATATCGCAACAGGACGTGATCAGCGGCGCCACGTCGAACGGCTCGGGCGTGATCGCAAATCGCCGCGCTTCGATCTTCGACATGTCGAGGATCAGGTTGACCACAGACAGAAGATGTTCGGCGGAGGCGCGGATGATGCCGGCATATTCGAGCTGTTTGGCGGCATCGCGCGGCGCGAGCTCGGCGCTGCCCAATATTTCCGAAAAGCCGATAATCGCATTGAGGGGCGTGCGCAGTTCATGGCTGACATTGGCGAGCAGCCGGTCCTTCCACGAATCGTCGCTTTCGGTTTCCCCATTCGCGGTCGCGCCTTCCTCAACGCTGTTTTCCGCGATCTTCCTGACGAGGCAGATCACCGCGCCCCTGCCGCCGTCGGCGGCGCGCGCCGGCGCGCCGGCGAGGCGATGAATGCGCATTTCCGCGCGTGAAAAAACGGGCTCGTTGAATTCCTTGATGGGATCGGCTCGCGATCCGGTGCGTAGCCGCAACGCGGCGCAAATCGCGCCCTCGCTCCGCAGCGCCGCGCCGATCGCCTGCAACAGGGACGGCCGGTCGCCGACATGGACGCGGTCGAAAAAGTCGCGTCCTGTCAATTCCGTGGAATCGACGCCAAACACGTGCGGCGCGCCGCGGCTGATCGACAAGGCGATTGCCGACGAATCAAGGCGCAGGATCAGATCGCCGGTCGCATCGGCGAGGGCTTCGTATGGCGCGGCGTCGCCCGGATCGATCCGACGTCCGCTTGCGCGGATTTTCCAGGCGCGGGCGCCAAGCCCGGCGCTGCAGACGAAAGCCAGCACCGCGAGGCCGATCATCGCAGCGCGGGCTGTTTCGTCGCCGCTCTCGGTCAAGCCCGCATATCGGGCGCTGGCGAGACCAAGCAGCGTCGCCGCGGTGAGAAAACCGGCGAGCGACAGGGGAAAGAGCAGGCCGGAGTTCAGTTCACGCCTCGCAATGGCCATCTGCAAATTCGCTGCGCCCCATTCGACCCGCCTCCAGAGGAAGGCGAAACAAGACGCGCGCGCCGCGCCGAGAGAGCGCCGGGTCGATTCTGCGATCTCGGCGCAACGATCCCAGTCCGGCCTTAAATCAACCCTAAGAAGCGCTGAGTCGACGTCAAACCGTGAAGTCGCGCCCGCTAATCAACACCTATGCTTGTCGGCATGGTTTACAATACGTTACGGCAATGCTCACCAGCGCCTTGATCGAAGGTTAAGCGCCGCCGGCAAATTCGACTCGAAATGTCGACGCGGCCTTTGCACGCCTGTGCCTATTGTGAGGGCGTTCATCGACGCTGGCGCGCGGCCGTCCGGCGATGTGAGGCCCTCTTGATTATGTTTCTCGCCCGATCGGCTTTCTGGCTCAGCCTGGTCTATGCACATATGCCGCTCGACGGCGGCGAGATCAGCCGCGCCGTCGACGACACGCGCAGCGCTGTCATTGCGAACGCCGCGACGGCAGCCAGAGCCAAATGCGCCGAGAACGCTGCCTCGTGCCGAGCAATCCTGAGCGCCGCCGCCGGCGCCATGCTTTCTCCAGCCGACGGGCCGATCCGGCCACGCGCCGACGCCCCCGCCAAAGCCGCCCGCCCCTCCGCCAATTCGCTCAGCGCCGCCGATTTGGCCGCGCCATGGCGCGGCCGTCCGCCAAAGCCCAGCGGCTGATTTCTGATCGCGCTCTGGCGCCCAGGCGACGACGCCCGATATAAGAGGGCGACGCGAGCCGAAGGACGCCCGAACTGACCAGCATCGATACGATCCGCAGCGACTTTGCCTTCCTCGACGATTGGGAAGACCGCTATCGCTATATCCTGGAGCTGGGCCGTGCGCTCGAACCGCTTAGCGAGGCCGCCCATAATGACGCCAACAAGGTTCGCGGCTGCGTCAGCCAGGTCTGGCTCGAACTCGAGGAAGGGCCGGGCGCCGACGGCGAAACGGTGCTCCACTATCGGGGCGACAGCGATTCTCACCTGGTGCGCGGCCTGATCGCCATCGCGCTGGCGCTCTATTCAGACCGAACCGCGCGCCAAATCCTGTCTTCCGACGCACGCGCCTTGTTCAGCGAATTGGGGCTCGAACAACATCTGACTCCACAACGGTCGAACGGGGTGCGGGCAATGATCGAGCGCATCCGCTCCGACGCGGCCGCGACGCAATCGGCGTGAACGCCCTTCAGGGGGACCCCAGCCTCGGGCATGCGCTGCGCCGTCGGCGGCCGCGATCGGCCGAGCGCGGACAGGTTCAGGCAAGGCGCAAGTTGTAGGGATCAGGCTGGCATAGGCCGACAGACCTGGAAGCGGGGCTGAAGGCGAGGCCGTCGCCGGCCGGCGACTTCGCTTCGTTGAAACTTCAACGACTGAATCAAAGGAAACACCGATGTTCTTTGCGATCCCCATTATCGGCAAAATACTGGCCGGCGTCGCCGCCGCCGAGTCGAGCGCCGACACATCGGCGCCGGCGAAAGTGTCTCAGCTTAAGGCGCAAGCGAGCAGCGGCCCGATCGATCCCTCGGCATTCGCGCAGACACTCAATTCAGTGGACCAGACCGCCGCCAAATCGTCCTATGCATCGCTCAGCGCCGCGAAGGCGTAAAACGCGCGACGAGTTCGTGCTCGTAGCCTGGATAGGTTAGCCGGACGAAAGTGACGGAACGTTCGGCGCGCCAGGTGCGCCGCTCGATCGTCAGGCAGGCGGTTCCCGCGTCGATTTCGAGCGCGTTGGCGATTCCCGCATCCGCGCCGATCGCGCGAATTTTATGTTCGGCCGCCGACCAGGGCACGCGGCTGACAAGCCACGCGCCTGGCGCGGCGTCGACGAAACGCTCGTCGGCCGCCTCTGGAACCGCGGTCAGATTGATCAGTCGTTCCTCAAGACAGAACGGGCGCGCGCCCGCGAAATGACGGCAGGTGAGTGAGAGCACCGGCGCCACTGACGCGAGTTCGAGACGATCGCGATCCTCCAGCGTCGCTTTACGCTTGCGGCGGGCGACGATCTCATGGCGATAGGACAGTCCGAGAGCGACAACCTCGCCCTTTATGTCCTGGATTTCGAGCACCGCCGATTGGCCGGGCGGCCGCAGTACGAAGCTGCCGCTTTTGCGCCGCCGCTCGATCAGCTTGCCGTGGGCCAGTTCGGTCAGCACCTTGCTCACCGTCATCCGCGAACAGCCATATTGCGACTGCAACTCATGCTCGAACGGGATGCGCCGCCCCGGCGGCCATTCGCCCGAAAGGATGGCGCCCCTGATGTCGCCGAGGATGCGCTGATGCAGGGATAGCGTCGCTTTGGCCGGCGTATGCAATCCATTCGACGCCCTTGCGCTGCCGAGGCTCGCCACGATTCTTTGTCCTTCAAGCCGCGCGAAGTTCGTCCATGACGGCGCGAAACCTTGCGAGGATCGAATCGCGCCGGCGATGCCTGCCGCCCTCGACCAGTTTGCAGCCATGGACCCAGACGCAATCCACCGCGCCCGCGGCGGCGCCGAAGATCCAGGAATCGAGCAGGCCGTCGCCTACGCCGCCGGCAAATCCGGAATGGGAGGCGTCCAGCGTCACGAGATTGGCCGGCGCGCCCCGCGCGAGCCCGCCCGCATCGGCTTGCAGCGCCGCGGCGCCGCCAGCGAGCGCGCCGTCGAACAAAGCCCTTCCGGTCGAGCCGCCGGCCACCGCCATGACATTGCGCGCCCGCCGAAAAAGCCGCTGCGCATATTCAAGCTGGCGCAATTCGTCGCCGACGCCGATCCGCACGTTCGAGTCCGAGCCGATCGCAAAATGGCCGCCGTGGGCGACGAAAGCCGGGCCGTTGAAGACGCCGTCGCCGAGATTGGCCTCGGTGACGGGACAGAGGCCAGCGATCGCTCCGGATTTGGCCAGCCCTTCGGTTTCATCTTCGTTCATATGGGTAGCGTGGATCAGACACCAGCGCTCATCGACCGTGGCATTGTCGAGCAGCCATGCGACCGGCCTTGCGCCGGACCAGGCGAGGCAATCCTCGACTTCCCTGACCTGCTCGGCGGCGTGAATGTGGATTGGAGCCGCTCCGGCCATCGCACAGACGGCGGCGAGTTCGTTCGGCGCAACCGCGCGCAGACTATGCGGCGCGACGCCGATATTGGCATTGTCGAGCTTTTTGACGATTCCCCGGCAGCCGTCGAGCAGACGGGCGAAGCCATCGATATCGCTGACGAAGCGGCGTTGGCCTGATGTCGGCGGCGCCGCGTCGAAATTCGCATGGGCGTAGAACACCGGCAGCAGCGTCAGACCGATGCCGGTCTCGCTGGCGGCGGCGGCGATGCGCGTCGCCATTTCGGCGATCGCGGCATAGGGCTGGCCGTCGCGATCGTGATGGAGATAATGGAATTCGCCGACGCGGGTGAAGCCGGCTTCCAGCATTTCGACATAGAGCTGGCCGGCGACCGCCTCGACCTGATCCGGGTTCATCGTCAGCGCGAAGCGATACATCCAGTCGCGCCAGGTCCAGAAACTGTCGGGCGATTGGCCGCGCATCTCGGCGCGCCCCGCCATCCCGCGCTGGAAGGCATGGCTGTGGACATTGGGCATGCCGGGAAGGACGATCGCGTGGCGCTCCGCGTCGGGCGATGGCGCAACGCCCGCCTCGACAGCGGCGAAACGTCCCGCCTCGATCGTCAGCCGCACATTGGCGCGCCAGCCCTGCGGCGTCAGCGCGGATGCGGCATGGATGACGCTCATGGCGATGGTCTCCGTCGGGCGCTGCGATCGAGCGCTTGCCGTCTTCGCCATTATGTCTATACATAATGGCGGCGGGAGAAAAGCGAAATGAGCGGCGCGGCTGTTGATCGTGAGCTTGGAGCAAGCGTTCGCGTCTGGCGCAATGCGCGTCTGGCCACTCTCGCGGGAGAGACACCCGGGCTCGGAATCGTCGAGCGCGGCGCCGTGGCCATTGCGGACCGACGCATCGCCTATGCCGGGCCGGAGGCGGATATGCCGGCGCGCTGGCGCGGGGCGGCCGAGGAAATCGATTGTGAAGGACGATGGATCACGCCCGGCCTGATCGATTGCCATACGCATCTGGTCTATGCCGGCGACCGGGCGCATGAATTCGAGTTGCGCCTTCAGGGCGCGACCTATGAGGAAGTGGCGCGCGCGGGCGGCGGCATCGTCTCTTCCGTCAAGGCGTTGCGGGCGGCGAGCGAGGATGATCTGGTGCGCCAGACCCTGCCCCGCCTCGACGCGCTGATCGCTGAAGGCGTCACGACGGTGGAGGTCAAATCCGGCTATGGGCTCGACCTCGCCAATGAGCGCAAATCGCTGCGGGCGGCGCGCAGGCTGGCGCGGGAACGCGCAGTCAGCATTCGCACGACCTTTCTAGGCGCGCATGCGCTGCCGCCGGAAGCAGATGGAGATCGCGAAGGTTATATCGACCGGCTGGTGAGCGATATGCTGCCGGCGATGGCGGCCGAAGGTCTGGCCGATGCGGTCGACGGCTTTTGCGAGACGATCGCTTTTTCCCCTGAACAAATCACGCGCGTGTTTACCGCCGCCAAAGCGCTCGGACTGCCGGTGAAGCTGCACGCCGACCAGCTTTCCAATCTTCACGGCGCCGCCCTCGCTGCGCAGTACGGCGCTTTATCAGCCGATCATCTCGAACATACCGACGAAGCCGGCGTGGCGGCTATGGCCAAAGCGGGAACGGCAGCGGTTCTGCTGCCGGGCGCTTTCTATTTCATCCGCGAGTCGCAGCGCCCTCCCATTGATCTGTTCCGCCGCCATCGCGTCGCGATGGCGGTGGCGAGCGATTGCAATCCCGGCACTTCGCCGCTGACTTCGCTGCTGCTGACGATGAATATGGCGGCGACTTTGTTTCGCATGAATGTGGAGGAATGTATCGCCGGCGTCACCCGCGAGGCGGCGCGGGCGTTGGGCGTTCTCGCTGAGACGGGGACGCTGGAAGTCGGCAAATGGGCGGATCTGGCGATCTGGAACATCGAGCGTCCGGCCGAACTCGTCTATCGCATGGGCTTCAATCCGCTGCATGCGCGCGTGTGGAGGGGCCGGTGAGCGACTTCGTCCTCAAGCCGGGCCATGTCCCGCTCGCCGACTGGCTGGCGATCTATCGCGGCGCGGCGCCGCGGCTCGATGCCGCCTGCGCGCCGGGAATTGCGGCAAGCGCGGCGGCGGTGGCGCGCATCGTCGCCAAGGGCGACCCGGTCTATGGAATCAATACCGGCTTCGGCAAGCTCGCCAGCGTGCGCATCGAGGCGGCCGATCTGGAGAAACTCCAGCGCAACATCGTGCTGTCGCATGCAGCGGGCGTCGGCGAGGCGACGCCGGTCGCGATCGTGCGGCTGATGATGGCGCTGAAGCTGGCGAGCCTCGCGCAGGGCGCTTCGGGCGTCACGCCAGAGACTGTCGCGATGCTGGAGGCGATGCTGGCGCGCGGCCTTGCGCCGGTGACGCCTGCGCAAGGATCGGTCGGAGCCTCCGGCGATCTCGCGCCGCTCGCCCATATGACGGCGGCGATGATCGGCGTCGGCGAGATATTCCTCGACGGCGCGCGCCTGCCGGCCGTCGAGGCGCTCGCGCGCGCCGGCCTCACGCCGCTGACGCTCGGCGCCAAGGAAGGTCTTGCGCTGCTCAACGGCACGCAATTTTCCACCGCAAATGCGCTGGCGGCTTTGTTCGAAGCCGAAATCCTGTTTCGCTCGGCACTGGCGACCGGCGCCCTCTCGACCGATGCGGCGCGCGGTTCGGATGCGCCTTTCGATCCGCGCATCCATCGCCTGCGCGGTCATCGCGGCCAGATCGAAGCGGCCGACGCTTTGCGCGCCTTGATGCGCGGCAGCGCCATCCGCGCCTCGCATCTCATCGGCGATGAAAGGGTTCAGGACCCCTATTGCCTGCGCTGCCAGCCGCAGGTGATGGGCGCGGCGCTGGACGTGTTGCGCCAGGCGGCGCAAACGCTGGCGACCGAGGCGAATGGCGTCACCGATAATCCGCTGATCTTCGCCGAAGACGACGCGGCGCTGTCAGGCGGCAATTTCCACGCCGAGCCCGTCGCCTTCGCCGCCGATATGATGGCGCTCGCCATTTGCGAAATCGGCGCGCTCGCCGAGCGGCGCATCGCCATGCTGGTCGATCCGGCGCTCTCGGGCCTGCCGGCGTTTCTGACGCCGAAGCCGGGGCTCAATTCCGGCTTCATGATTCCGCAGGTGACAGCGGCGGCGCTGGTTTCCGAAAACAAGAGCCGCGCCTATCCCGCAAGCGTCGATTCGATCCCAACCTCCGCGAATCAGGAAGACCATGTCTCAATGGCGGCGCATGGCGCGCGCCGTCTGCTGCCGATGGTCGAGAATGCGACGGCGATCATCGCCATCGAGCTGCTGGCGGCGGCGCAGGGCTGCGACTTTCATGCGCCGCTGACGTCAAGCCCGCCGCTTGAGGCGGTTCGCGCGCTGGTGCGCGGCAAGATTCCTCATCTCGACGACGATCGTCACTTCCATCCCGACATCGCATTGGCGATCGGCCTCGTGCGTTCCGGCGCCGTCATCGCGGCGGCAGGCGGCGAGGCGCTGCCTTCGGTCCAGTTCCAGAATATTTGAGGTCTTCTCATGAACGCCAATCCGCGCATCGACAATTCCCGCATCATCCGCGCATCGCGCGGCCCCGAGATTACCGCAAAAAGCTGGCTGACCGAGGCGCCGATGCGCATGCTGATGAACAATCTCGATCCCGATGTCGCGGAGAAGCCGAGCGAGCTCGTCGTCTATGGCGGCATTGGCCGCGCCGCGCGCGACTGGAACGCCTTCGATCAGATCGTCGCTTCGCTGAAGCGGCTCGAAGGCGATCAGACGCTGCTGGTGCAATCGGGCAAGCCGGTCGGAATTTTCCGCACCCATGCCGATGCGCCGCGCGTGCTGATCGCCAATTCCAATCTCGTGCCGCATTGGGCGACATGGGATCATTTTCACGCCCTCGATAGGAAGGGCCTGATGATGTACGGCCAGATGACGGCGGGGTCGTGGATCTATATCGGCAGCCAGGGCATCGTTCAGGGCACCTACGAGACCTTCGTCGAAGTCGGCCGCCAGCACTATGGCGGCGATCTTTCGGGGCGATGGATTCTGACGGCGGGTCTCGGCGGCATGGGCGGCGCGCAGCCGCTTGCCGCCGCCATGGCCGGCGCCTCCTGCCTCGCCGTCGAATGCCAGCCTAGCCGCATCGAAATGCGCCTGCGCACCGGCTATGTCGACGTGCAGGCGACCGATCTTGATGAGGCGCTGGCGATCATCGACAAATCCTGCCGCGACAGGAAGGCGGTCTCAGTCGGGCTGATCGGTAATGCCGCCGATGTGTTTCCTGAACTGGTGCGCCGCGGCGTCCGGCCCGATGTCGTCACCGACCAGACTTCGGCGCATGACCCTGTCAACGGCTATCTGCCGAAGGACTGGACGCTGGCGGAATGGGAGACCAAGCGCGAGCGCGATCCCAAGGCGGTCGAGCGCGCCGCCCGCGCGTCGATGGCGGCGCATGTGCGCGCGATGCTCGATTTCCATAAGGCCGGCGTGCCGACGCTCGACTATGGCAACAACATCCGGCAGGTCGCCAAGGAGGAAGGCGTCGCCGACGCTTTCGATTTCCCGGGCTTCGTGCCCGCTTACATCCGGCCTTTGTTCTGCCGGGGAATCGGGCCATTCCGCTGGTGCGCTTTATCGGGCGACGCGGAAGACATCTACCGCACCGACGCCAAGGTGAAGGAATTGCTGCCCGACAACAAACACCTGCACAATTGGCTCGACATGGCGCGCCGGCGCATTCGCTTCCAGGGCCTGCCGGCGCGCATTTGCTGGCTCGGCCTTGGCGATCGTCACCGGCTCGGCCTCGCCTTCAACGAAATGGTCGCCAGCGGCGAACTCAAGGCGCCGATCGTGATCGGCCGCGACCATCTTGATTCCGGCTCGGTCGCTTCGCCCAATCGCGAGACGGAGGCGATGAAGGACGGCTCGGATGCTGTCTCCGACTGGCCGCTGCTCAACGCTTTGCTGAATTGCGCGTCGGGGGCGACCTGGGTGTCGATCCATCACGGCGGCGGCGTCGGCATCGGCTTTTCGCAGCATGCCGGCATGGTGATCGTCGCCGACGGCTCGCCCGAGGCCGCCCGGCGCATCGCGCGCGTGTTGTGGAACGATCCGGCGAGCGGCGTCATGCGCCATGCGGACGCGGGCTATGAGACTGCGCTTGATTGCGCGCGCGAGAACGGGCTCGACCTGCCGGGTGTGCTGGGTTAGGCGCGGGACGAGGCTAGAACATTCCGTATTTGCGCTGACGCAGAAGGCGCCGCCGCGATCGGCGACAGCGCTTCATTGATCGCATGGAGGCGATTATGCGCGAGAGGAATTCGAACTCAAGGATGGTTCTTCGGACCACCGCCTTTGCTGACAAGTTTACGCAGTCAGCAAGCTGACTGCTATGGGCGACGATCGCTTCGCGATCGTCCTTGACTTCGAATTCCTCTCGCGCTCCGCTCCGCCATGCAAACAATGAGGAGATCTGCGTTCAGTCATCGTCTCGAATCTTGTGAAGCCATATGACCCTCAATTTCCTTCCGCGCAAAATGGCCGCGAAGAGCTGGGTGAAGGCTTGTCGCCAAGCGAGCTGGCGCGCCTCTGCGTCAATTCAAGTGCGAAACGCTTCAGTCGCAGCCGCACGCCTTGACTTGACGACGCCTCGACGGCGTGGCCGAGTCCCCTCCCATGCGCGCCTTCTATCACCCCGACCAATCCCTCCACGATCCGCAGCAATTCATGCGTTACGGACGGCTCGTTCCGCCCAAGGATTTGCCGGCGCGCACGGAGGAATTGCTCGGCGCCCTCACGGCGCGCGGTATTGCGCTTGAGGCGCCCGACGAGCAGGGGCCAGAGGCGGCGCTCGGCGTCCATACCCCGACCTATCTCAAGTTCCTGAGCGAAATTTGGGACCGATGGACGCAATTGCCCGACCGTGGCCCCGAGGTCTGGCCCAACACTTTTCCCTATTGGAGCGGCCGGCCGGAAGATGCGGCGCGGCCGCCCTGCCCGGCCGAGGGAATCGTAGGGCAGGTCGGCTGGTATCTCGGCGATCTCTCCGTGCCGATGGGTCCGCTCACCTGGACCTCGGTTTTGCGTTCCTGCGAAACCGCCGTCTCGGCGGCGGACGCTTTGACGGACGACGAAAACGCTGTCTACGCGCTCTGCCGCCCCTCGGGCCATCATGCGCGCGCCGACCGCGCCACCGGCTTTTGCTATCTCAACAACACCGCGATCGCCGCGCAGCGGCTGCGCGCGCGTCATGCGCGCGTCGCGATCCTCGATATCGACGCCCATCACGGCGACGGCACGCAGCAGATTTTCTACAATCGCGCGGACGTGCTGACGATTTCCATCCACGCCGATCCGATCAATTATTATCCGTTCTTCACCGGCTATGCCGCGGAGAGAGGCTGCGGCGCTGGCGAGGGCTTCAACCTCAACCTGCCGCTCCCGCATGGCGCCGGCGGCGACGCGATGATTGCGGCGATCGAGACGGCCAATGAGGAAATTCGCGCCTTCGCGCCGCAGGTTCTGGTCGTCGCGCTCGGCTTCGATGCGCACCGGCTCGATCCGATCGGCGTATTGAAAATGGAGGCGCGGGACTTCGCGCGCTGCGGCGCGCTGGTGCGCGCGCTTCGTCTGCCGACGCTCGTGGTGCAGGAAGGCGGCTACGCGCTGGGCGCCATCGGCGATTGCCTCAGCGCGTTTCTGGATGGGCTCAGCGCCGTATAGATCCCACGCTGTAACGGAGGAAAGGGACGCCGCCTTGTCCACCGCCTTGTCGCACGCATCGATCATGACCTAACATCAAAGGCGGACCTGCTTTCGGGGCCGGGGTAAGAGTCCATGGCGAATGACGATCTGGATTTCTATGCGGCCATCCCGGTCTTCGACAGTTTCGCGGATGTCACCAAGCCATCCAGCTATCGTCCGCTGCCCGAGGATTGGATGATCGGCTTTTCCGATGTCGTCGGCTCGACCAAGGCGATCGCCGAAGGACGCTACAAAGCGGTTAACATGGTGGGCGCCGGCGTGATCGCCGCCGTCGCCAATGCGCTCGCGCGGCGCCCTTTCGCTTTCGTTTTCGGTGGGGACGGGGCGAGCTTCGCGGTCAGTCCGGAAGATGCGCCGCTCGCCACCGAGGCGCTGAAGGCGATGGCGGTGTTCTCGCGCGAGGAGTTGCAAATGGAGCTGCGCGTTGCGATGGTTCCGGTCGCCGCGGTGCGGGCCGCGGGGCGCGACGTGCGCGTCGCCCGTTTCGCCGCCTCGCCCCACTGCGCCTATGCGATGTTTTCCGGCGGCGGCCTCACCTGGGTTGAAAACGAGGCCAAGCGCGGCGCCTATGCTCTGGCGCCCGCCGCGCCAGGCGCCCGGCCGGATCTGTCGGATTTGTCATGCCGCTGGACAATCGCGCCGGCGGCGCAGGGGATCATTCTATCGGTGATCGTGATGCCGCGCGGCGAGGATTCCCGCTTTACCGCGCTCGTCGAGGACATCGTCGCCATGGCGCTCGGCGCGCAGAACGGCGGGCGGCCGATCACGCTGGCGAGCCTCGCCGCCGGTTGGCCTGGCGAGGCGATCTCGCTGGAGACCGCCGCGGCGGCGAAGCCGGGCCAATCGCGCATCAAGCTCCGCCTGGCGTCGACGGCCAAATACTTCCTCGGCCTCGTATTCCACAAACTCAAACTGAAAGCCGGAGATTTCGACGCCGCCGCTTACGCCAGCGACGTCGCCGACAACGCCGACTTCCGCAAGTTCGACGACGGCCTGCGCATGACGCTCGATTGCTCGCCCGCCTTCGCCGACGCGCTGGAGGCGCGCCTGCGCTCGGCCAGCGATTTCGCTGAATATGGCGCCTTCCGCCAGGGCAATGCGCTGATGACCTGCTACGTGCCCTCGATCACCGATCGCGGCCATGTGCATTTCGTCGACGGCGCCGATGGCGGCTATGCGATGGCGGCGCAAGCGATGAAGGCGCGGCGCGCCGCCGCCTGAAGCCCCCCAAGGAGCCGGCTCATGTGCCGAAACATTCGCACGCTGTTCAATTTCGAGCCGCCGGCGACGGATGACGAGATCCGCGCTTCCGCATTGCAATTCGTGCGCAAGCTGAGCGGCTTTGCGCGCCCGTCGAAGGCCAATGAAGCGGCCTTCAACCAGGCCGTCGACGACGTCGCCGAGGCGGCGCGCCGCCTCTTCGATTCCATGGCCGCCACGCGCCCGCCGCGCGATCGCGAAGTGGAGGCGATGAAGGCGAAGGAGAGAGCGCGCGAGAGATTCGGATGAGGCCGGGATTGACTTCGAATGCCTCGCGCGCGCCCTGCTCCGCCGTGCAAACAATGAGGAAATCTGCTCTCCCTCGTTCGTCTCATATGTCGTGAATCCGTACTGACAGGTGCAAATCGCGACGCCGCGCGCTATAAATCCCCCCGGGCCGGCACGCCGTCGCGATAGCAGCGCTTTCGGACGCGGCGAAATCCATTCCTCAAGGGGAGAGGCGAAATGAAGCGGATATTGTTGGCGACGATCGCCGCGCTGACGTTATCGGGTTGCAATATTCCCGATCTCGATGTGGCCTCGTATCATTCAAGGTCCAGCACGAGCGACAGCGCCGCGAATGCCCCCGCGACAGCGACGGCCGCGGCCCAGCCGCCCAAATCCAAATATGACGCCGATCAGGCGCCTGAGAATACGGGCGATTATTCCAATTATTTCTGAGCCGACGCCCGTTCTCTCATTGCGCGGAAAGCGGCGCCAGACTCAGCGCCGATCCGCTACACCTCGACCCATTTTCCCTCCCGGCTCGCCCGCGCGATCGCATGCACCGCGCGCTCGATCGCCAGCCCTTCGTCGAAATCGATCGTGACCGCCGGCTGCCCGGCGATGCGCGCGAGCAAAGCGCGGCATTCGATGATTTTGAGGTCGTTGAAGCCCATCTGGTGGCCGGGCGCAACGACGAAGCGATCGTAAGGCTTGTGCGCCGGGCCCATCAGTATGGTGCGAAAGCCTTGGTCGGCAGGGCGCCCCTGCGCGAGATAGACCTGGACTTCGTTGAAACGCTCCTGATCGAACACGATCATGCCGCGCGCGCCGAAAATCTGAATCTGCAGCCGGCCCTTGCGGCCCCAGGCGCAGCGATTGACGTGGATGGCGCCGGCGATGGCGCCGGGCAGGCGAAGCAGCGCCGTCGCGATATCCGAGGTTTCGACTGCGCGGCGCCCGCCCTCGTGCGGCCGATCGGCGTAGGGCTTCGACATTTCGCCGAAAACATGGGTCGGGCGGCCGAACAGGACCGCAATCAGGCTCAGCGGATGGACCGCGAAATCATCGAGCGCGCCATAACCCGCCGACGCTTCGCTGCGCCAGGAATGCGGCTGATCGGGATCGGCGAGATAATCCTCGTCCATCTCGATGCGCAAATGATTGACGGCGCCGATCGCCTCCTCGTCGAGCAGGCTCTTGATGTAATTGATCGCCGGGCTCTGGATGTAATTGTAGCCGAGAATGGCGACCTTGCCGGAGCGGCGCGCCGCCGCGGCCATCCGCTCGGCGTCGGCGAATTTCGGCGACATCGGCTTTTCGCACCAGACGTGCTTGCCCGCCTCCAGCGCGGCGATCGCCATTTCGGCGTGAAACTGATTGGGGGTCGTGATCGAGACGATTTCCACGGCGGGGTCGGCGATGAGCGCGCGCCACTCGGAGGTCGCACGCGCGAAGCCAAATTCCGACGCGCGCCGGCTCGCCAGGTCGTCGGTCACTTCGCAAAGCAATTGCCGGCCGATGTCGGGCGTATCGCCGAACACGGCCTTGACCCCCGTCCAGGCGAGCGCGTGGCACTTGCCCATATAGCCCGTGCCGATGAGGCCGACGCCGATCGAAGCCATGAGATCCTCTCCCTGAACGAAATATTCTCTGGACTAAATAATTTGGAACTTTCATTCTGTTTATGGCGGCGGGAGTCAAGCCCAACGCTGGGAGGCAAGGAAAATCATGCCGGCAAGTGGGCCTAAAGCGTGCTTCTTTCTGCTGGGGCCGCTCCAACGCCATTGCGAGCGGCAGCGAAGCAATCCCGGCGAGGGCTTTCAAAAGCCTGGGCTGGATTGTTTCGTCGCTTCGCTCCCTCGCAATGATGGAGAGCGATTGCAACAAGAAGCCTTGCACCCTAACGGGCGCGAGGGGCGCCGATGAGCGCGCCGGCGGATTTCGAAGCGCTAAAAAACCAACTCATCCAGATCAAGCCCGATCTGCCCAAGCGCTTGCAACAGGTCGCCGCTTTCGCGCTCGACCATCCCCAGGAAATGGCGCTCGGCACCGCCTCCAGCATCGCCGCGCGGGCGGAGGTGCAGGCTTCGACGCTGGTGCGCTTCGCGCAGGCGATCGGCTTTGGCGGTTTTTCGGAATTGCAACAGATATTCCGCGCGCACTTGCGCGATCGTTGGCCCGATTATCCCGAGCGGATGAAGGCGCTGCACGCCACGGCCCGGGACAGCGGCGACCCGACCCATCTGCTTGGCGGATTCGCCGATTCGGCGGCGGCGTCGCTGACGCGCTTGCGCGACACGATCGTCAGGGCCGATCTCGACCGGGCGACAGATGTGCTCAGCGCGGCGCAGACCATCTATCTGATCGGCCAGCGGCGAGCCTTCGCGGTTTCTCACTATCTGTCCTATGCGCTCGCCCAGCTTCGGGTGCGGGCCATGCTGGTCGACAATGTCGGCAGCCTCGGCGCCGAGCAGATGGCCAATGCGACGCCGCAAGACGCGCTGATCGCGATCAGCTTTGCCCCCTACACGCCCTTCACCATCGACCTTGCCCGCAAGGCGCGGGCTGGCGGGACGCCGATCGTGGTCATCACGGACAGCCCGCTCAGCCCGCTCAGCCCGCTCGCCGACGTGCGCTTCGAAATCGCCGAGAGCGATTTCGGCTCATTCCGCTCGCTGGCGGCGACATTCTGTCTTGCCATCACGCTGGCGGTGGCGCTGGCGGACAAGCGGGCCGGGGTGGGAGGCGGGTGAGGGGTATGTTGCGGCAGGGACGAGCCTCACCGGCCGCGCAATGCCGCGTTAACCTCCGCGAGAAAGCCGGCCAGATCGCTGGTGGTGAAATCGATGCTGAGCGCATCGTCGATCACACGGTCATGCGCTTGACGGCGATCGGCCTGATCGTCCCGGGCGACGACGAGCGTCGTCGTCATGCCGAGCGCGCGCGGGACGAGGAGATTATGGGCAATGTCCTCGAACATCGCCGCGCCTTTGGGATCGACGCCATAGCGGTCGAAAAAAGCGCGATAGGCGGCGGCGGCGGGTTTGGGGACCATATTGCCGGCGACAATGTCAAAAACATCCTCGAAGGCGCCGTCGAGGCCAAGTTGCGCCGCGGTGCGCAGGGCATGGTCGCGCGAACCGTTGGTGAAGATGAACTTGCGGCCGGGCAAAGCGGCGATTTCCAACGCGAGCGTCGGATTGGGGGCGAGCGTCGAGCGGTCGATGTCGTGGACGAAGCCGAGAAATTCCGCCGGATTGGCGAAGTCTTCGTCGATCAGGCCGCGCAGCGTGGTGCCATAGCGCTGATAATAGTAACGGTGCAGCGCGCGCGCAGACAGACCATCGAGGCCGAACCGGTTCATCAGGAAAAGCGTGATGCGCTCATCGATCTGCGGCCAGAGATCGCTGTCCGAGGGGTAGAGCGTATTGTCGAGGTCAAACACCCAGGCCGCAACCCCGTTGAATTTCGCACGCAGCAAAGCCTTGGCGGGATCGGGCGCCAGGGCGGACAACGGCGGCAGGAGAGCTTTGTTCACGAAAACCTTAGTATTTCAGCGTTCGACTATAAGCAGGGTCACGTAAGGCTGAACTCTATAGTTTAAGAACTAGCCAAAGACGCTCTGCCGTTAGCGTCCATCATCACAATTAATCGGGCGGAGTCAAAGCCTTGCCGAGACAGCCTTGCCAAGATTGGCGATCCGGCCAGGGCCTGTCTCAGTCCATCCGCATCGGCAGGCCCGCCGCCGCCATATGCAGTTTGGCCTGGCGGATGGTGAAATCGCCAAAGTGAAAGATCGAGGCCGCCAGCACCGCATTGGCGTGGCCGAGGCGCACGCCGTCGATGAGATGGTCCAGGTTGCCAACGCCGCCCGAGGCGATGACCGGGACGCTGACCGCGGCGGCCACGGCGGCGGTCAATGCGAGGTCAAAGCCAGTTTTGGCGCCGTCGCGATCCATCGACGTCAGCAGGATTTCGCCGGCGCCCAGAGCGACGACTTCGCGCGCGAAGGCGACCGCGTCGATGCCGGTCGCGCGGCGCCCGCCATGGGTGAAGATTTCCCAGCGTCCCGCGCCGACCTGTTTGGCGTCGATGGCGACGACAACGCATTGGCTGCCGAATTTTTCAGCAGCGGCGCGGACGAAGGCGCGATCATTGACCGCCGCCGTATTGATCGCGACCTTATCGGCGCCGGCGAGCAGGAGATTGCGGATGTCCTCGGTGGCGCGCACGCCGCCGCCGACGGTCAACGGCATGAAACAGGCCTCCGCCGTGCGCTGGACGACATCAAGCAGCGTCGATCGGTTTTCGTGGCTCGCGGTAATGTCGAGGAAGCAGAGCTCGTCGGCGCCCGCCGAATCATAGGCGATCGCGCATTCGACGGGATCGCCGGCGTCCCGCAGATCGACGAAATTGACGCCCTTGACGACTCGGCCGTCCTTGACGTCGAGGCAGGGAATGAGACGGGCCTTAAGCATGGGCGCTTCTCGCTGCTTCGATCATCGCGATGGCTTCGGCTGGATTGAGCCGCCCATCATAAAGCGCCCGTCCCGCGACAGCGCCGGCGAGGCGCGCGCAATCGGGCTGGAGCAGGCGCCTGATATCGTCGATCGACGCCAGGCCGCCGGAGGCGATGACGGGAATCGAGACCGCCTCCGCCAAGGCCAGAGTCGCCTCGATATTGAGCCCCTTCAGAACGCCGTCGCGGGCGATGTCGGTATAGATGATCGCGGCGACGCCGGCGTCTTCGAAGCGGCGGCCGAGTTCGAGAGCCGAAATGTCAGATGTTTTGGCCCAGCCGTCCACGGCGACGCGTCCATCGCGCGCATCGATGCCGACCGCGATGTGGCCGGGATAAAGGCGCGCGGCCTCGCGCACAAAATCGGGATCGCGCACTGCGGCGGTGCCGATGATGACGCGCGCGACGCCTTTTTCCAACCAGCCGCTCACTGTTTTCATGTCGCGGATGCCGCCGCCGAGCTGGACTGACATTTTGACTGCGCCGAGAATTTTCTCGACCGCCAGCGCATTCATCGGCTGGCCCGCGAAAGCGCCGTCGAGGTCGACGACATGCAGATGATCGAAGCCATGGTTGGCGAAGGCGCGCGCCTGCGCGGCCGGATCGTCGTTGAACACCGTCGCCTGGGCCATGTCGCCGCGCACCAGGCGGACGCACTCGCCGTTCTTGAGGTCGATTGCCGGGAAAATAATCACGGGCGCCATTTCAAAAAATTCGAGATTAACGCCAGGCCGAGCTTTTGGCTCTTCTCGGGGTGGAATTGCACGCCGACCATATTGGCGCGACCGACGACTGCACTTATCGGGCCACCATATTCGGCGGTCGCGACCACATCATCGTCCACATCAGGAAAAAGCTGAAACGAATGGACAAAATAGGCGTGCAGGCCTTTCTCGCCGGTCTCGATTCCCTCCAGCACGGGGTGCGGGCGAACGCGCCGCAGATTATTCCAGCCCATATGAGGGATTTTCAGCGAGGGATCGTTGCTGCGGATCGCCGCGACATCGCCGGGGATCCAGTTCAGCCCTGGCGTGATCTCATATTCCAGGCCCCGCGCGGCCATCAATTGCATGCCGACGCAGATGCCGAGGAACGGGCGCCCGCGGGCGCGCACCGCCTGCTCGAGCGCCTCGACCATGCCGACGACACCGTCGAGGCCGCGCCGGCAATCGGCGAAAGCGCCGACGCCGGGCAGGACGATGTGATCGGCGGCGGCGACAGCTTCCGGATTTGAAGTGACCATGACTTCGCGGGCCAGCCCCGCTTCACGCGCGGCGCGCTCGAAGGCCTTGTGCGCCGAGTGCAGATTGCCCGATCCATAATCGACAATGGCGACCTTCATCTCAGCCTCCCGCTTCCGGGAACATGCCGATGATCGGGCCATGCGCCTGCGCCGCAGACGCGTGCGCCCTCGCGGGCGGCGGCGGGGCCATTGCGGGCGCATCGGCGAGCCGGCGCGAGAAGAACCCGCTCTCGGCGGCGGCGAGATCGGCGCCGGTCGCGACATCGACAAGTCGGACGCCACGCCGCTCCAACGCGGCGCCGACAAAACCTTTGCCCTCGAGGCCAAGATACAGCGCCGCGATAAAATACAGCCAGGACCCGGCCGAATCGCGCAACAGCCCATGGGAAATCGTCAGGCCCACGAGAATCGCGCCGAGGCACCAGGCGCCGAGCGGGCGCCAGAGCCCGCGCGCCAGCAGCCAGAGCGGCCCGAACAAGAAAGCCGGCCAGCAAAAGCCCTCGCGCAGGAAATTGGCGCGCTCGGCGGCGGTCGCGGGATCGGCGCCGTCGCCGGGGATATGCACGCTATAGATCGCCATTCGTCACCAAAAGCCTGCGTCGGAACAACGCCGATAAAATAATTTCAGAGCGCGCCCTTGGTCGAGGGAACGCGCTCGGCCTGGCGCGCGTCGATCGCGACCGCGGCGCCGAGGGCCCTTGCGACGCCCTTGAAGCAGGATTCTGCGATGTGATGGCTATTGGCGCCATAGAGCGTCTCGATATGAAGGGTGAGGCCCGCATGAATGGCGAGCGCCTGGAAGAATTCACGCACGAGCTGCGTGTCGAAGGCGCCGATCTTTTCGGTCGGGAAATCGACTTTGAAGACCAGGAACGGTCGCGCCGATATGTCGAGCGCGACGCGCGTCAGCGTCTCGTCCATCGGCAACAGGCAATCGGCGTAGCGGGCGATGCCTCGCTTGTCGCCGAGCGCCTGCGCCAAGGCCTGGCCCAAAGCGATGCCGACGTCCTCGACGGTATGATGGTCGTCGATATGCCGGTCGCCCTTGGCGCGGATTTTCAGGTCGATCAGGGAATGGCGCGCGATCTGGTCGAGCATATGATCGAAAAAGCCGACTCCCGTTTCAACATCAGCGACGCCGGCGCCGTCGAGCGTGACGCTCACGGAAATTTCGGTCTCTTTGGTCTTGCGCGTGATCGCTGCGCTGCGCATCGTCTTGTCTCTTGAAAAAGGGGCTGGTCGGCCCGGATTGCGCCGGTTGATAGCAATATGCGCGCCAAATGACCACCCGCGACGGCCAAAACGGAGGTTTGGGTTAATCGGAACGACGCCGGCGCGCCCTTGCTTTGTCGCGCCGCGCCCCATAGATCGGGTCGGCGCGCCAGCAAGGCAAGGCGCTCGACAAGCCGATAGTTCGGGAAGCGATATGAACGATGAAACAGCCGGGCGCGGCCCGGGCTGGCATGCGACGACGATTCTGATGGTGCGCAAGGGCGGCAAGACGGTCATCGGCGGCGATGGTCAGGTCAGCCTCGGCCAGACGATCGTCAAGGGCAACGCGCGTAAGGTGCGCCGGCTCGCCAAAGGCGACGTCATCGCCGGATTTGCCGGCGCGACCGCCGACGCCTTCACTCTGTTCGAGAGACTGGAGGCCAAACTCGAACAATATCAGGGGCAATTGGCGCGCGCCTGCGTCGAACTCGCCAAGGACTGGCGGACCGACCGTTATCTCAGACGTCTCGAGGCGATGATGCTGGTCGCCGACAAATCTGCGGGCTTCATCCTGACCGGCACCGGCGACGTGCTGGAACCGGAGGGCGACGAGAACGGTTCGGTGATGGGCATCGGCTCAGGCGGCAATTATGCGCTGGCGGCGGCGCGGGCGCTGCTCGCCACCGATCTCGACGCCGAGACGATCGTGCGCCGTTCAATGCACATCGCCGCCGAAATCTGCGTCTACACCAACAATAATCTCGTCATCGAGAGCCTTTGATCCGAAAGTTAAGCGACCCATGACCGAATTCTCGCCGCGCGAGATCGTTTCCGAACTTGATCGCTTCATTGTCGGGCAGCACGACGCCAAGCGCGCCGTCGCCATCGCCTTGCGCAACCGCTGGCGGCGCCTGAAGCTGCAATCGCCGATGCGCGAAGAGGTGATGCCGAAGAACATCCTGATGATCGGCCCGACCGGCTGCGGCAAGACCGAAATATCGCGCCGCCTCGCCAAGCTCGCCGGCGCCCCCTTCATCAAGGTCGAGGCGACCAAGTTTACCGAAGTCGGCTATGTCGGACGCGACGTCGAGCAGATCATTCGCGATCTCCTGGAAATCGGCATCGGGCTCGTCAAGGACAAGAAGCGCCGGGATATCGAAGCCAAGGCGCAGCTCGCCGCCGAGGAGCGCGTCGTCGACGCCCTGGTTGGCGTCAACGCCTCGGCTGCGACGCGCGATTCGTTCCGCCGCAAGCTGCGCGCGGGCGAACTCGACGACAAGGAGATCGAGATCGAACTCGCCCAGACCGGGTCGGGCATGCCGATGTTCGAACTGCCGAACATGCCGGGCGCCTCGGTCGGCGCGATTTCAATCGGCGATATTTTTGGCAAGGGATTCGGGCAGAAGCCCAAGCTGCGGCGCACCAGCGTGCGCGACGCGCATGAACCGCTGCTCGCCGCCGAAGCGGACAAATTGCTCGACCAGGACCAGATCGTCCGCGAGGCGATTATCGAGGTGGAGAACAATGGCATCGTCTTCCTCGACGAGATCGACAAAATCTGTTCGCGCGAGGGACGCGGCGGGGCCGATGTTTCGCGCGAAGGCGTCCAGCGCGACCTGTTGCCGCTGATCGAGGGAACGACCGTTTCGACCAAGCATGGCGCGGTGAAGACCGACCATATATTGTTCATCGCATCCGGCGCCTTCCATGTCTCGCGGCCGTCCGACCTGCTGCCGGAATTGCAGGGCCGGCTGCCGATCCGCGTCGAACTCGCCTCGCTGACCGAAGAGGATTTCCGACGCATCCTCACCGAGACCGAGGCGAGCCTGATCAAGCAATATGTCGCGCTGATGCGCACCGAAGGGGTCGAACTCGCCTTCACCGACGACGCGATCGGCGCGCTGGCGCGGGTGGCGGCTTTGGTCAATGCCACGGTCGAGAATATCGGCGCGCGGCGGCTGCAGACGGTGATGGAGCGGGTGCTCGACGAAGTGAGCTTTTCGGCGCCGGACCGCTCGGGCGAACAGATCGAAATCGACGCGGGCTTCATCGAGAAGAACGTCGGCGACCTCGCCAAGAACGCCGATCTCAGCCGGTTCATCCTGTAAAGAGCGGGCGTTTCGAGAGAGCGGCCGAGCGACGCTGCTCATTGTGGCGCAAGCATCTGGCTCGTCCTGGCCGGGCTTGTCCCGGCCATCCACGCGGAGCGGCTGCGGGAAACTCCTCGGATTGGCGGCAACCTCACGGCGTGGATGGCCGGGACAAGCCCGGCCAAGACGGGCGTGGGACGAAACGCGACGCTTGCTTCGGCGGGCGCGCATGCGATAAGGCGGCTCTCTTTTTCGTAATCCGAGAATGTTATGGCAAAATTTCCCGAGCTGGTGTTTTCCGGCGTGCAGCCGACCGGCAATCTGCATCTTGGCAATTATCTCGGCGCGCTGAAGCGGTTCGTCGAGATGCAGGCGACCCATCCCTGCCTTTATTGCGTGGTCGATCTCCATGCGATGACCATGCCGCATGATCCCGAGCAGCTTCGCCAGAACACCCGCGACGTGACGGCGGCGTTCCTCGCCTGCGGCATCGACGCGAGGCGCAATATCGTCTTCAATCAGAGCCGCGTCAGCGAACATGCCGAGCTCGCCTGGGCGCTGGATTGCGTCGCGCGCCTGGGCTGGCTCAATCGGATGACCCAGTTCAAGGAGAAGGCGGGCAAGGATCGCGAGAACGCTTCGGTCGGGCTCTATAATTATCCCGTGCTGATGGCCGCCGACATTCTCGTCTATCGCGCGACGCATGTGCCGGTTGGCGACGACCAGAAGCAGCATCTGGAGCTCGCACGCGACATCGCGCAGAAGTTCAACAACGATTATGCCGCCTCGATCGCCGCCCATGGCCATGGCGATATGTTCTTTCCGCTGCCCGAGCCGCTGATCCAGGGACCGGCGACCCGCGTCATGAGTCTGCGCGACGGCACGAAGAAGATGTCGAAATCCGACCCGTCGGAATTCGCCCATATCGCTCTGACCGACGATGCCGACACGATCGTCCAGAAAATCCGCAAGGCCAAGACCGACGCCGAGCCGCTGCCGAGCGATCCGGCGGGACTTGCCGGCCGACCGGAGGCCGACAATCTCGTCGGCATATTCGCCGCGCTCGGCGACGAGACCAAGGGCGATGTCCTGAGCCGTTTCGGCGGCAGCCAGTTCTCCACCTTCAAGAACGCGCTCGCCGAACTGACGGTTGCCAAGCTCGGACCGATCCGCGCGGAGGTCCTCCGGCTGAAAGACGATCCCGGCTTTGTCGACGGCGTGCTCGCTGAGGGCGCTGAAAAGGCGCGGGCGATCGCGCGGCCGAACATGGATGCGGTGAAGGATGTGCTGGGGTTGATCAGGTAGGGGGACCGCCGCCTCCCGTGTTGCCTTTGGCCCAGATCGCGCAGCAAGCCCACACTCCTCAGCGTCTGGGAGGAGATCAGATTCCTCCATTGATTTCTTGGGCGGAGCGGGGCGCGGACGGAGATTGAAGTCAAGGACAAAAGCGCAGCTTTTGCCGCCTCCGGCGGCGACGGCTTCGCCGTCGTCCTTGAGTTCAATCTCCGTCCGCGCAAAATGGCCGCCAAGAGATCAATGAAGGACTGTCGCTCGGCGAAGCGATGCGCTTCTGCGCCAACGAATATGCAAGTCGCCCAAGTTTGAATCGGGCGCAGCGCGGCCTCAAGCGCGCGAAGCCGCGCCATGCCTTCGACATCGGTCTCGTTGAACTGGTCTTCGCACAGGGTAACCAGCGCGCCGCCGTCATCGAGCGTTTCGACTTCAACGTCAGCGGGATATTTCGCGCGCGATGCAAGGTCGGGGCGCAGGTAGGTGATCCATCCGATCCATGGGTTGAGCGTTCGCTCACCCGCCGCCCATGTCGGATCGGGGATCATCGGAGGTCGGTAGAAAGAAAACGTCGCGCACATTTCTCCCGGCTTCCAGACGTTGTGCGCGAATTTCATCAATGGCCGAAGTTCGGAGGCGCGCCAGGGTCGTCCGGCCGACGGGCGCAAGGCGGAGAGCCGCATAGAGATTATATTCGCCCGAATGTCCTTAGGCAGGATGTAGGAACCGACGTGACACGATGTGTCTGCATAACTCGATTCGCGGAAATCATAGGGCGGCGGTCCCGCGTGACCTCCCCAGATATTGCTCCCGTGCTCGGGCATAAGATCGCCGTTGAACTGATTGCGGAACATTTTGTCGATCAGAAGATCTTTGGCCCCGGCCTCGCTCAGGGGAACGGAAACCGTTTCTTCTTTGGTTTTCGGAGAGAGCAGCCAACTCTGATAGATCGGATCGAAGGCCGGCAGCCCAGTGACAAACTGCGAGAGTCTCCGCGCGTTGTCGGCCTGCGATGGATCGCGCGACTCCCACCAAAGCGTCAGTTCTGGTTTGTCCACCGGAGCGCTCAGCTTTGAATAGGACGCAGCGCCGCCTCAAGCGCATGCAGCCGCTTCATGCCTTCGGCGTCGGTCTCCTCGAACATTTCCTCGCACAGTGTGACCAGCACAGCGCCGTCACTCAGAGTTTCAACTTCGACATCGGCGGGATATTTCGCGCGCGCAGCGAGATCGGCGGGCAAATAAGTGATCCAACCGAGCATTGGATCCAGCGTCCGCCGAAATTCTGTCTGCAGCGGAAGGGGAACCGATGGAAAGTCCATGTAAAATGGAAACATCACGCACATGGCCGTGGGACTCCAAATTTCTCGTGCGAATTTCATCATCGGTCTCAATTCGGAGGCGCGCCAAGGCCGGCCCGTTGCGACCCGCAGCGCCGAGAGCCCCATGAGAATATGGTTCGCGCTGCTGTCGCCCGGATTGAGATAGGAGCCGACATGGCAACTGGTCTCTGCGTAGTTCGACTCGCTGAAATCATAAGGTGGCGGCCCAGCATGGCCGCCCCAGATATTGCTTCCGAACTCTGGCATGGCGCTGCCGTCGAAGTCGGATCGGTCGATATTGTCGATCAGAAGCCGTCTCGCCGCCGTCTCGTTCAGAGGCACAGGGACTGCTTCATCCTTACCGGCTGGTGAATTCAGCCAGCTTTGATAGATCGGGTCGAAGTCCGGCAGGCCAGTGACAAACTGCGAGAGTCTTCTCGCGTCGTCGGATCGCGACGGATCACGCACTTCCCACCAAAGACAGAGTTCCGGCCTGTTCATTGTCATTTCTCCGGTCGGTTCGGATCATAAACGACGAACAAATTCGTCCTTTTGAGTTTGCGCGCGACCTTCTCTAACCCCCGATATCCCTTCATCGTTTGCGCATGCCAGACCGAATTGCGGCCATCAGCCTTCGCTGCATCCGCTTGACGCTCCATCTGATATCTAAAGTTATATTTCTTGATAGCCCAGTATAATAGCTTGTCATTGCGATCGAACAGGAAGTCGATATTGGCCTTCGCCTCGAGCAAGTTTCCCGTTTTCGGATCGCAGCCATCGAAATAGACGCCGCGGACGTATATCGCCAATCCGTAGACAAGCTTGCTGACATATTCCTGATATCGGATCGAGTTTTCCGAATAGCTCGTCATCGTCTCAAGCGTCGGGTCTGGACAGAGCCTCGGCTCGCGATCTTGCGGGGCCGCACCGGGATCCGGCTTTCGGTCGCGGGGGCGCAGGCGCGCGAGGGCGTTATCGAGTACGTCGGTATTGGTGACCAGAGTCGATCGCTTCGCCGCACGAACGAGGCGGGCGACGATATGACCGTCTTTGTCGTAATAGGCGCCGTCGCTCGCTCTCAGGACGCCAGTCGCCAATTCTCGCCACTGGCCGTCTACGAGCGCCTTGAACGTCACCTGAACTTCGTCATGCGCCCAGCGGTAGGTCATGTTCGGGCGACCGGGAACCGGGCCCCCGTCGACGAGTCCATTGGCGCTCGGGATGAAAATCGCGCCAAAGAAGACCGCGGGGGCGGAGAAGCGAGCAGCCAGTGCCGCCAGCCCATCCAAAATGGCCGCGGTCAGATCTCCGGTGAGCCACGAACCTGGGCCACTCAACAACGGAGGAGCGACTAGCGTCACGGGCGGCGCGGAGGGCTCAGGCGGCGCCGGGGGTTCCGAGGGAAGGAAGGCGCGTTCGCTAGTGTGGTCGCTGTTGTGGGCCTGATCGCCTGCGTTCGACTTTTCATCGACCTTTGGCGATTCTTGCGACCGCGTATGCTTGGGCTTGGACGCGAACCACGCGCGGTTCGGCGGCGAGCCGGTTCGCGGATGTTTCTCGTCCCAATCGGCGTCCGCTTTCAGGAGGCCGCAGGCGACCAGATCGCAATAGAGGCGTCGCTCGGCAGACTTGCCCAATGCGGCGTCCGTGCGGGAAGGTGGGTCCGGCAATCGCAGCAGCAACGCCGCGACCTGCGCCTTGACCAGATTGCCGTCCTGCAACGACTTCGCGACGACGCCGAAGCCGGCCATCTTGGCGCTAGCATCGACGCGAAAGCCGTAGACATGCGACAGGTCGCGAGCGAGATCGCGCTCATCACGCGCCTTCCAGGCGCCTCTCTGATCGCGCGACAGCAGCGGGAGGCCGCCGACGCGCAATCCCTGGTCATCGCATTCGACGCCCCCGCGTGACAGGCGAAAGGTCCGAACGGACGGCAGATCGAGCATGAGGCAACTTCACAACCTGAGATTGCATTATGAGAACATAACAAGAACTTTCTGACAAGCAGAAAATGGTTTGCGCTCGAACTTGTGCGTCAAAACGAGCGCCGCCGCCACGCGCGCGCGTTTGGCGGCGGCGACGAATCTAAGTGTCAATGGATTGCGATGAACCGCCCGGCGCGCGAGCTCAGCCCCGCGCGCCTTCAGCCTTCGCCGGCCGCGCCCGCCGCGCATGCGCGGCGACCAAAGCCAGCGCCGCTGGCGTCATGCCCTCGATGCGGCCGGCCTGGCCGATATTGCTCGGCCGGACGGTCAGGAATTTCTGCCGCAGCTCGTTGGACAGCCCCGAAATGCCGGCATAGTCGAGATCGGCGGGAATGGCGGTGGATTCGCCGCGGCGGAAGCGTGCAACATCTTCATCCTGGCGATCGAGATAGACGGAATATTTGGCGTCGGCCTCCAGCCGCCGGGCGATGGCGGGATCGAGCGAGGCCAGTTCCGGCCAGACTTTCGTCAAGGCGTCGATGGTGAATTCCGGCTGGGCGGCGAGCTCGAAGGCGCTGCGCCGCGCGCCGTCCTGATTGACCGCCACGCCATGCGCGCGCAGCTTGGTCGGCGTCGCCGTGCAGGCCTCCATGAGCCCGCGCGCCTCGGCAAGGCGCGCCGCCTTGGCTCGGTACAGCGCCGAGCGCTCGGCGCCGACGCAGCCGAGCGCGATGCCCTTCTCCGTCAGCCGCGCATCGGCATTGTCGGCGCGCAGCGACAAGCGATATTCGGCGCGCGAGGTGAAGATGCGATAGGGCTCGGTGACGCCCTTGGTGGTGAGATCGTCGATCATCACGCCGAGATAGGATTCGGCGCGATCGAACACGCAAGGCGTCCCGCCGGCCGCCGATCTGGCGGCGTTGAGCCCGGCGACGAGGCCCTGCGCGCCCGCCTCCTCATAGCCGGTGGTGCCGTTGATCTGCCCGGCGAGGAACAGACCTGTGACGCGCCGCGTCTCCAGGCTCAGCTCCAGCTCACGGGGATCGACGTAATCATATTCGATCGCATAGCCGGGGCGCAGGATGCGCACGTTCTCGAGGCCCGGAATGGTGCGCAGGAACGCCTCCTGCACATCGGCCGGCAGCGAGGTCGAGATGCCGTTGGGATAGATGGTGGGATCGTCGAGCCCCTCGGGCTCCAGGAAAATCTGGTGGCTGTCGCGGTCGGGAAAGCGAATGACCTTGTCTTCGATCGACGGGCAATAGCGTGGCCCGCGTCCGGAAATCGCGCCGGAATAGACCGCCGTGCGATGCGCGTTGTCGCGCACGATTGCATGGCCGGCCGGCGTTGTGCGCGTGATGTGGCAGGGGATCTGCGGAACGGCGATCTTGCTCGTCAAAGCCGAAAAGGGCTCGGGCGGATCGTCGCCGGGCTGCACTTCGAGCGCCGCCCAATCGATACTGGTTCCGTCGAGGCGCGGCGGCGTGCCCGTCTTCAGCCGGCCGAGTGAAAATCCCGCCTGATCCATGCAGAGCGCAAGCGCGACCGAGGGCTTGTCGCCGACGCGGCCAGCAGGCGTGCGCTCCTCGCCCAGATGAATCACGCCGCGCAGGAACGTGCCGGTGGTGATCACCAGCGAACGACAGCCGAGCACGCGCCCATCGGCGAGTTCAAGCGCCGAGATCGCGCCATCCTCCAAAAGGAAACGGCTGGCTTCCGCCTCGATCACCGTAAGGCCCGGCGTTTGCCGGATCAGGCCCTGCATCGCCGCGCGATAAAGCTTGCGATCGATCTGGGCGCGCGGGCCCTGCACGGCGGGGCCCTTGCGGCGGTTGAGGACGCGAAACTGGATGCCCGATGCATCCGCCGCCACGCCCATCAGGCCGTCGAGCGCGTCGATCTCGCGCACCAGATGGCCTTTGCCGAGACCGCCGATCGCCGGATTGCAGGACATTGCGCCGATCGTGTCGAAGCGCTGCGTCACCAAAGCGGTCGCGGCGCCCAGACGCGCGGCCGCCGCCGCGGCTTCGCAGCCGGCATGCCCTCCGCCAATGACGATCACATCGAACCCGGCCATAGTCCTCATCGCGGCTGTTTCGGGTGGAAACGGGCGGCGCCTCGTTGCATCTGAATTGACGCGGAAGCGCGCCCGCCGCACCCGGCGACAAACCTTCATTGATCTCTTGGCGGCCATTTTGCGCGGAAGGAGATTGAACTCAAGGGCGCCCCCAAAGGGGGCGTCGCCGGAGGCGATGCGCTTCGCGCACCCTTGACTTCAATCTCCTTCCGCGCCTCGCTCCGCCCAAGAAATCAATGGAGGAATCTAATCTCAATCCTCCTGGCGGCCATCGTCCCACCTACCGTCCAGACGCTCAGAGCCCGCCAAATAGGCCGGATGGCGTCATTTGCCAATACAAAGCCGGGAGAAAATCTCGCCGAGCACTTCCTCGACATCGACGCGCCCGGCGATCCGCTCCAGTGCGCGCGCGGCGAGGCGCAGGTCTTCGGCGAGGAATTCGGCCGGCGAATGCGGCTCCGCAAGCAGGCGTTCAAGATGGGCGAGCGCTTCTTCGAACGCCAGCCGATGGCGCGTCGCCGTGATCAGGGCCGGCCCCTGCCCTGAAAAAAGCCGCTCAGCGGCATCGGCGATCGCATCAAGCAAAAGATCGATGCCCGCACCCGTCCTGGCGGAAACGGATAGCGAAGCCGACGGAGGGGCCGCCCCGCCGAGGTCGCTCTTGGTCCTTACCGGCAGGACCGGGCGCCGATCGCTCGCTGGCGGCGTCAAGGCGCCGGCTGGCCCGGCTTCCGTCAGCCAAAGCGTGAGGTCGGCTTCCTCGGCGCGCCTGCGCGCACGCGCGACGCCTTCCCTCTCGATCGGGTCGTCGGTGTCCCTGATCCCGGCGGTGTCGACCAGATTAACCGGATAGCCGCGCAATTCGAGGGCGATCTCGATGGCGTCGCGCGTGGTGCCGGCAATTGGCGAGACGATCGACACGTCGCGGCGGGCGAGCGCATTCATCAGCGTCGATTTGCCGACATTGGGCGGACCCGCGATGACGACATTGAAGCCATCGCGCAGGCGCTCGCCCGACGATGCGGAGGCGAGGGTCCGCCGTATGCGGTCGGCCGCCGTCTCGACCAGGAGATGGATATGCGCGAGGCCGGCGGGGTCCACATCCTCCTGGTCGGAGAAGTCGATCTGCGCCTCGATCCCCGCCATCGCCTCGACGATCGAAGCCCGGATCGCCTCGGTTTCGCGGGTCAGCGCGCCGTCGGCAATGCGCAAAGCCTGGCGCCGTTGCGCCTGGGTCTGGGCGTCGACGAGATCGGCGAGCCCCTCGACTTGCGACAGATCGAGCTTGCCGTTTTCGAAAGCGCGCAGCGCGAATTCGCCGGGATCGGCCGGCCGCATATCGGCAAGCTGCGCGAGCGCCTCAATGATGGCGGCAAGCACGGCGCGTCCGCCGGTGACATGAAGCTCGGCCATGTCTTCGCCGGTGTAGCTGCGCGGCGCCGGAAAGCGGATGACGAGGGCGCGGTCCAGAGCCTCGCCGGTGACGGGATCGCGCAAGGTCTTCAAAGCGGCGAGGCGGGCGGCGGGCGGCGGGCCGCCGATCAGCGCCGCCAACGCCTTGTCGCAGCCGGCTCCCGAAATGCGGACGATGCTGATCGCGGCGCGGCCGACGCCGGTGGCGGGCGCGAAGATCGTGTTCCGGGCGACCGGAAGCGTGGATCGCGTTGGCAAAATGTCTCCAGCGATGCTGTCGCGTGGTTCTATGGCAGGTTCGCGAGGCGGCGCAACATGCGCCAGCCTGCCCCTGAGGCCCCGCACAGCGCCCCGATTTGCTGGCGCGCCAGGCCTTTAGCGGCGGCTCCCGCCGCGGCGCCGGCGACCAACCTGTTGCATGGCCATCCTATCGACTATATGAACCGCTCGCTCCTTTCGAGACAATCCCTCATGTCCGCCAATTTGCCGCTTCACCTGCGTCGCCTCGAATCGGAGGCAATTCACATTATGAGAGAGGTAGTTGCGGAATTTAGCGCTCCTGTCATGCTATATTCGATCGGCAAAGATTCCAGCGCGATGCTGCATGTCGCGCTTAAGGCGTTTCATCCCGCCCCGCCGCCCTTCCCGTTCCTGCATGTCGACACCACCTGGAAGTTTCGCGAAATGATCGGGTTTCGCGACGAAACGGCCAAGCGGCTCGGCCTCAACCTGATTGTCCACACCAATAAGGACGGCCTCGCGCGCGGCATTTCGCCGATCGCTTCCGGATCGGCGCTGCACACGCAGGTCATGAAGACCGAAGCCCTGCGCCAGGCTTTAGATGAGGGCAAATTCGACGCGGCCTTCGGCGGGGCGCGGCGCGACGAAGAGAAGAGCCGCGCCAAGGAGCGCATTTTCTCTCATCGTTCGGCGGCCCATGCCTGGGATCCGCGCAACCAGCGGCCGGAACTCTGGCGCCTGTTCAACACCCGCATCCGCGCGGGCGAGTCGATGCGCGTCTTCCCGCTGTCGAACTGGACCGAACTCGATGTCTGGGAATATGTGCGGGCCGAACAGATCCCCGTCGTGCCGCTCTATTTCGCCAAGGAAAGGCCGGTGGTCGAGCGCGACGGGACGTTGATCATGGTCGACGACGACCGCTTTCCGCTGTTGCCGGGCGAGAAGCCGCAAATGCGGCGCGTCCGCTTCCGCACGCTCGGCTGCTATCCGCTGACCGGCGCCATCGAATCGGATGCGGAAACGCTTGACGAAGTCATCGACGAAATGCGCGCTTCGACGACATCGGAACGCCAGGGGCGCCTGATCGACCAGGATGAGAGCGGGTCGATGGAGAAGAAGAAGCGCGAGGGATATTTCTGATGGCTGAGAATCTCCGCGCCGCCGCCCTGCCGACGCTCCGCCTGCTCACCTGCGGCTCGGTCGACGATGGCAAATCGACGCTGATCGGCCGCCTCCTCTATGAGCAGCAGTTGATCTTCGACGATCAGCTTTCCGCCCTAAAGCGCGATTCGAAGAAACACGGCACCACCGGCGAGGAGATCGATTTCGCGCTGCTCGTCGACGGGCTGGAGGCCGAGCGCGAGCAGGGCATCACTATCGATGTCGCCTATCGGTATTTCGCGACGCCGGCGCGCTCGTTCGTCGTCGCCGACACGCCCGGCCATGAACAATACACGCGCAATATGGCGACCGGCGCGTCCAACGCCGAACTCGCCATCATCCTCGTCGACGCCCGCAAAGGCCTGCTCACGCAGACGTTCCGTCATTCCTATATCGTCTCGCTGCTCGGCATCCGGCATGTCGTGCTGGCGGTCAACAAGATCGACCTCGTGGATTTCGACGAGGCGACGTTCCGCGCCATCGTCAAGAACTTCGAAACTTTCGCCAAGCCGCTCGGCTTCCGCTCGATCACGCCGATCCCGATCTCGGCGCGCTTCGGCGACAATGTCTCGTCGCGCAGCGTGCGCACGCCCTGGTTCGAGGGGCCGCATCTGCTGTCCCATCTCGAAAATATCGAAGTCGATGAGGATCGGCGTCTCGCGCCGTTCCGCATGCCGGTGCAATGGGTCAACCGGCCGCATCTCGACTTCAGAGGATTCGCCGGCACGATCGCCAGCGGCGCCGTCAAGCCGGGCGACGAATTGGCTGTCGCTTCATCGGGCCGTCTCAGCAAAGTGACGCGTGTCATCGCCGCCGACGGTGACGTCGAGGAAGCCGGCGCCGGCGAAGCGGTGACGCTGACGCTCGCCGACGAAGTGGATGTGGCGCGCGGCGATGTGTTCGCTCATCCGGACGCGCGCCCCGAAGTCGCCGATCAATTCGCCGCCCATATCATATGGATGAGCGCGGAGCCGCTGCTGCCGGGCCGCTCCTATCTCATGAAGATCGGCGCCAAAACGACGCCGGCGGCGATTACCGAGCTCAGGCACCGCATCGACGTCAATAATCTGGAGAAGCTGGCGGGCAAGACGCTGGCGCTCAACGAGGTCGGCTTTTGCAATCTGGCGACCACGATGCCGATTGCTTTTGATTCCTACGCCGACAATCGTGAAACCGGCGCATTCATTCTCATCGATCGCTCGACCAACGAAACAGCGGCGGCGGGCATGATCGCGCATGGCCTGCGCCGCGCGACCAATGTTCACCGCCAGGATCTGAGCGTCAGCCGTGAGGCGCACGCCGCGATCAAGCATCAGCGTCCCGCCGTGCTGTGGTTCACCGGCCTGTCCGGCGCGGGCAAATCGGTGATCGCCAATCTCGTCGAGGCGCAATTGCATGCGCGCGGCGTTCATACTTTGATGCTCGACGGCGATAATATCCGCCATGGCCTGAACAAGGATCTCGGCTTTACCGCAGTCGATCGCGTTGAGAACATCCGCCGCGTCGGCGAGGTGGCGCGCCTGATGACGGACGCCGGCCTGATCGTCCTTTGTTCTTTCATCTCGCCGTTCCGGGCGGAGCGCAGTCTGGCGCGTGATCTGGCGGCGCCGGGGGAATTCCTGGAAATATTCGTCGATGCGCCGCTTGAGACGGTGATCGCCAGGGATCCCAAGGGACTCTACAAACGCGCTCTGGCGGGAGAGATCAAGAATTTCACCGGCGTCGATCAGCCCTATGAAGCCCCCGAAAACGCCGATATCGTTCTCAAGTCGGCGCTTGAGACCCCCGAAATTCTCGCCAATCGCGTCGTCGCCGAATTGGAAGCGCGCGGGTTCGTGACGCGCTTCTGATGTCAGGCAAATCGCCGCCCGCCTCAAAAGCATTGCGCGGTTTCGAAAAACGCGCTTCGATGGGATGAGCTAGCCGCGCCCTCGTCGTCAGATCGCCAAACGCCTCGCCGGCGGGGCGGCGGCTTTGCATCAGTTTCGAGCGATCAAAGGGGAGTTGCATGAAAGCCATCACGTTCGCGGGCCTTGGCCTTGCCGTATTGTTGCTGGGCTCGACGGCCGTATCGGCCAAGACTTTGGTCTATTGCTCGGAAGGAAGTCCCGAGAATTTTACGCCGGCGATCAACACCACCGGCACCAGTTTCGATGCGGCGCGCCCGATCTACAACAGGCTGACCGAGTTCAAGCGCGGCACCACCATCGTCGGCCCCGGCCTCGCCGAAAGCTGGGACATCAGCGACGGCGGCAAGACCATCGTCTTTCATCTGCGCAAAGGCGTGAAGTTTCACTCGGTGAAGGATTTCAAACCGACCCGCGACTTCAACGCAGACGACGTGCTGTTCTCCTTCAACCGACAATGGAAGGCGGACAGTCCTTACGCCAAAGTATCAGGCGGCAAATATGATTATTTCAACGATATGGACATGCCCTCGCTGCTCGATTCGATCGAGAAGAAGGACGATTATACGATCGTCATGAAGCTCAAGACGCCGAATGTCGCGATCCTCGCCAATCTGGCGATGGATTTCGCCTCGATCGCCTCCGCCGAATATGCCGATTTCCTGCTGAAGAAAGGAACGCCCGAGCAATTCGACCAGGTTCCGGTCGGCACCGGGCCGTTCTCCTTCGTCGCCTACCAGAAGGACGCGGTGATCCGCTTCAAGGCGAACAAGGATTATTGGGGCGAGAAGCCGCTGGTCGACGATCTCGTCTATGCGATCACGCCCGACGCGACGGCGCGCTACGCCAAGCTGAAGGCGGGCGAGTGCCATATCAACGCCTATCCCCGTCCCGCCGACCTGCCCGAGATGGAGAAGGATAGCTCGTTGAAGGTGATCAATCTTTCCGGCCTCAACGTCGCTTTCTGGGCCTTCAACACGACCAAGCCGCCCTTCGACAAGAAAGAAGTGCGCCAGGCCTTGACCATGGCGATCGACAAGGACGCCATCATCAAGGACGTCTATCTCGGCGCCGGCACGCCAGCCAAGACGCTGATCCCGGCGACGATGTGGTCCTATAACGACAAGATCGTCGACTATCCCTACGATGTCGAAAAGGCCAAGGCGATGCTCAAGGCGGCGGGCGTGACGACGCCGCTCGACATCGACCTTTGGTACATGCCGGTGCAGCGCCCCTACAATCCCAACGGCAAGCGCATCGGCGAGATGATGCAGGCCGATCTCGCCAAGATCGGCGTCAACGCCAAGCTCGTCACCTATGAATGGGGCGAATATCGCAAGCGCGCGCAGAACGCCGAGGACACTACCGCGCAGCTCGGCTGGACCGGCGACAATGGCGATCCCGATAATTTCTTCTTTCTCGACGGCTGCACCGACAACAAGCCGGCCGCCAACAATATCCCCAAATGGTGCAATCCCGAGTTCAACGACCTGCTCGTCAAGGCGCGCGTGATTCCCGACCAGGCGGGCCGCGCCAAGCTTTATGAGCGGATGCAGGAAATCGAGCACGACGAAGCGCCCGAATTCCTGATCGCGCATTCGACAGTGTTCGAAGTCATGCGCGCCAATGTCACCGGCTACAAGCAGAGTCCGCTCGGCACGCATACTTTCGAAGGCGTCGACGTTCAGTAAAGGCGCGGCGCCGGTCTTTCCCTGCCTGACAGGCAAGACCGGCGCTCTCGAAATCGCCCATGCTCGCGTATTTCCTTCGCCGCATCCTTCTGACGATCCCGACTTTTGTCGCGCTGATGTTCGCGACTTTCGTCGCGATCCGTCTGGTGCCCGGCGATCCGGTCGAGACGCGCATGGGCGAGCATGGCATTACGCCCGAACGCCTCGCCATGTTGCGCCACCAGCTCGGGCTCGACCTGCCGGTATGGCGGCAATTCCTCGCCTATGTCTGGCAATTGCTGCATGGCGATTTCGGCACGTCGCTATCGACCCAGCAGAGCGTGCTGACCGAATTCCTCACCTTATTTCCCGCCACGCTCGAACTGACGTTCTTCGCTTTCCTGTTCGCGCTGACGATCGGCCTGCCGATGGGCGCGATCGCCGCGGTCAAGCGCGGCGGCTATTTCGATCAGGCGCTGATGAGCGTGGCGACGGTCGGCTATTCCATGCCGATCTTCTGGTGGGGCCTGTTGCTCATCATGTTCGTCGCCGTCGACCTCGGCCTCACCCCGGTTTCGGGCCGCATCGACCTCATCCAATATTATTTCGAGCCGGTGACCGGGTTCATGACGATCGACGCGCTGCTGTCCGGCCAGAGCGGCGCCTTCCTCGATGCGCTTCATCATCTCATCTTGCCGGCGATCGTGCTCGGCACGGTTCCGCTGGCGGTGATCGCGCGCATGACGCGATCGTCCATGCTCGAGGTTCTCAGCGAAGATTATGTGCGCACGGCGCGCGCGAAGGGCCTGTCGCCTTTGCGCGTCGTCGGCCTGCACGCTTTGCGCAACGCGCTTCTGCCTGTCGTGACGATGGTCGGCCTGCAAGTGTCGAGCCTGCTGGCCGGCGCAGTGCTGACCGAGACGATTTTCTCATGGCCCGGCATCGGCAAATGGCTGATCGAATCGATAGGACGGCGCGACTATCCCGCGTTGCAGGGCGGGGTGATGCTGGTCTCCCTCGTCGTCATCATGGTCAATGTGCTGGTCGATCTCCTCTATGGCGCGATCAACCCGAGGATCAGGCATGGACGCTGACCTGGACATTGGCCTTAGCGCCAGCTTGACGGAAGCGGCGCTGGCGCCGGGCGATCCGGCCATCGCAATTCTTGCCGCGCCGAGCCCCTGGGCCGCTTTCTGGGCGGCCTTCCGCGAAAACAAGGGCGCCGTCTTCGGCCTCTCCATCGTCGCGATCGTCGTGACCACGGCGCTATTTGCCGGGATTATCGCGCCCCATTCGCCGATCGAGCAATTTCGCGACGCGGTGAAGGCGCCGCCGGTCTGGGAGACGGGCGGCTCATGGCGCTATATCCTGGGCACCGACGGCGCCGGCCGCGACATGCTCTCGCGCATCATCTATGGCGCGCGCGTTTCGCTGTTCATCGGCCTCGCCGTGATGAGCGTCTCTTTCGTCATCGGCATCATCCTCGGCCTGATCAGCGCGATGGCGGGTCCTCTCGTCGATGTCGCGATCACGCGGGTGATGGACCTGATCATGTCGGTGCCGAGCCTAGTGCTCGCCATTCTCGTCGTTGCCGTCCTCGGCCCGAGCCTCACCAATACGATCGTTGCGGTGACGATCGTCTATCTCCCCCGCTATGTCCGCCTGATGCGCGCCTCGGCGCTGGGCGAATTGGGCAAGGATTACGTGACGGCGGCGCGGGTGGTCGGCGTCGGATTGTTCCGCCTGATGTTTTTCACCATTCTGCCCAATTGCCTGGCGCCGTTGATCGTCCAGGCCGCCCTCGGCGTTTCCGACGCAATCCTGGAGGCCGCGGCGCTTGGCTTCCTTGGCCTTGGCGCCCAGCCGCCGACGCCGGAATGGGGTTCGATGCTCGCCGATTCCAGGGAGTTCATTCGCTCGAACCCGTGGATCGTTACTTTGCCGGGCCTCGCGATCCTCATCACGGTGGTCGCGATCAATCTGACCGGCGACGGATTGCGCGATGCGCTCGATCCGAAAATGAGGCGGAGTTGAGAGCCATGCCGCTGCTCGAAATCCGCAATCTGTCGGTGTCCTTCGCCACGCGCTCGGGCGCCTTCAAAGCGGTCGACGGCGCCGATCTGACGGTCGAGCCCGACGAGGTTCTGGCGATTGTCGGCGAATCCGGTTCGGGCAAATCGGTCGCCATGCTGGCGGTCATGGGCCTGCTGCCTTTCACCGCCAGCGTCACCGCCGATCGGCTGGCGTTCGATGGCCGCGATTTATTGACGATGAGCCCGGCGGCGCGGCGGCAAATCGCCGGCAAGGACATCGCGATGATCTTTCAAGAACCGATGTCTTCGCTCAACCCATGCTTCACCGTCGGCTTTCAGATCGGCGAGGCGCTGAAGGCCCATCTTGGCCTCGGCCGCGCAGCGCGCAAACAGCGCGTCGTCGAATTGCTCGACGAAGTCGGCATTCCGGATCCGGCCCGGCGCGCCGCCGCCTTTCCGCATCAATTGTCGGGCGGCATGAGTCAGCGCGTGATGATCGCCATGGCTTTGGCGTGTCGCCCCAAATTGCTGATCGCCGACGAGCCGACGACCGCGCTCGACGTGACGATCCAGGCTCAGATCCTTGATTTGCTGGTGAGCCTGCGACGCCAGAACAGCATGGGCCTGGTGCTGATCACCCATGACATGGGCGTCGTCGCCGAGACGGCCGATCGCGTCATCGTGCAATATGCGGGACAACCGGTCGAGACCAACGCCACGAACGAACTGTTCGCCGACCCCCATCACCCCTATACCGCCGCTTTGCTGGCGGCATTGCCGGAGCGCGCCAATCAGCGACGGCTGCCCGCCATTGCCGGCGTCGTGCCGGGGCAAGGCGACAGGCCGACCGGCTGCCTGTTTTCGCCGCGCTGTTCCTTCGTGTTCGACCTCTGCCGCCGCGCGGCGCCGAAGCCGGCCTCGGCGACGCTTGGCCGCGCGCTTTGCCATACGCCGCTGGCGCGGGGGATTCCGGTTACGGGCGTCTCGCTGGAGGGCGCCGGCGCATGAAGCCTCTTCTCGAAGCGCGCGAACTCACCCGCGACTATATTCTGGCGCGCGGCCTGTTCGCGCCGCCGGCCAGCGTGAAAGCGCTCGGTGGCGTTTCGTTCACGCTGACGGCCGGCCGCACGCTGGCGGTGGTCGGCGAATCGGGATGCGGCAAGTCGACGCTCGCCCGCCTCCTGACCTTCATCGAAAAGCCGACCAGCGGGGCGTTGATGATCGAGGGCGAAGATGTCGCCGACGCCGATGAGGCGACACGCCGGCGCCGACGCCAGGAGATCCAGATCGTCTTCCAGAACCCCTATGGCTCGCTCAATCCGCGCCAGAAAATCGGCAAGGCGCTCGAAGAGCCCCTGCTGGTCAATACGGCGATGAGCGCTTCTGAAAGGGAAGCCGCGGCGCGGGAAATGATGGCCAAGGTCGGCCTGCGGCCCGAATATTATCACCGCTACCCCCATATGTTCTCGGGCGGCCAGCGCCAGCGCATCGCGATCGCCCGGGCGCTGATGCTGCGCCCAAAGATTCTGGTGCTCGACGAGCCGGTTTCGGCGCTCGATGTTTCGATCCGCGCCCAGGTTCTCAACCTTCTCGCCGAATTGCAGGAGGCGTTCGCTCTCGCCTATGTCTTTATCTCTCATGATCTTTCCGTCGTGCGTCATATCGCCGACGAGATCATGGTCATCTATCTCGGCCATGTCGTCGAAATGGGCCCGAGCGAGACGGTCTTTTCGTCCCCGCAACATCCCTATACCCGCGCGCTGCTGTCGGCGACGCCGATCGCCAATCCGGGCGCCAAGCGCGAGCGGATCATCCTGAAAGGCGAATTGCCGTCGCCCTTCGCCCCACCGGCCGGCTGCCCGTTCAATCCGCGCTGCCCTCTCGTTTTCGATCGCTGCCGTTCGGAGCGCCCGCCGGTGGAGAGGAAGCAGGGCCGCGACGTCGCCTGCTGGGCGGTGGCGGCGTGAACCCCTCGAAGCGGTTCGACTACATCATCGTCGGCGCGGGCTCGGCTGGATGCGTTCTGGCCAACCGGCTTTCCGCCGATCCGCGCAATAAAGTCCTGCTGATCGAGGCGGGCGGCAAGGACAATTGGATCTGGCTGCATATTCCGGTCGGCTATCTCTATGCGATCGGCAATCCGCGCGCCGACTGGATGTTCAAGACCGAGGCCGAGCGCGGCCTCAACGACCGCGCGATCGGCTATCCCCGAGGCCGGGTGATCGGCGGCAGTTCGGCGATCAACGGCATGATCTATATGCGCGGACAGGCGGCCGATTACGACGGCTGGCGCCAGCTAGGGCTTGAAGGCTGGGCCTGGGACGATGTGCTTCCCTTTTTCAAGAAGCACGAGGATCATCATGCCGGCGCCAACGCCCTGCATGGCGCGGGCGGCGAATGGCGGGTCGAACGCCCGCGCATTTCCTGGCCGATTCTCGACGCCGTGCGGGACGCGGCGGCGGAAGTCGGCATCCCCAAAGTTTCCGACTTCAACAATGGCGATAATGAAGGATCGGATTATTTCGAGGTCAACCAGAAACGCGGCAGGCGCTGGAGCGCGGCGCGCGGCTTCCTGAAGCCGGTTCTGTCGCGGCCCAATCTCGAACTCGTCACCAACGCTCATGTCGAGCGCCTTGCCGTCGAGGACGGACGTGCGGTTGCGGTGAGCTACATTCGCGACGGAGCCAGTTTCCAGGCGCGGTCGGATGGCGAGATCATCCTGGCGGCGGGCGCGATCGGCACGCCGCAATTGCTCGAACTGTCTGGCATCGGGCGACCCGAGGCATTGGCGCGAATTGGCCGGCCGGTGGTCGTCGATCTGCCCGGTGTCGGCGAGAATCTGCAGGATCACCTGCAATTGCGCACGATCTTCAAAGTGACCGGCGCCCGCACGCTCAACGTCGATTTTCAGTCCTATGCGAAGCGCGCGTGGATGGGCGCGCAATACGCTCTGGCTCGGCGCGGGCCGATGACGATGGCGCCCTCCCAGCTCGGCCTGTTCGCAAAATCCTCGGCCGATTACGCCACCGCCAATCTGGAGTTTCACGTGCAACCCCTCTCGCTCGAACGTTTTGGCGAGGCCCTGCATAGTTTCCCGGCGGTGACGCTGAGCGTCGCCAATTTACGTCCGGTAAGCCGGGGCAGCGTGCATAGCCAGAGCGCCGACCCGCGCCAGGCGCCGGCGATCCGCCCGAATTATCTCTCGCAGGAGGAGGATCGGCGCGTCGCGGCCGATTCGATTCGCCTTGCGCGGCGGATTTGTGCGGCGCCGGCGCTGGCCCCTTACGCGCCCGACGAACTCAAGCCGGGCGTCGCAGCGCAGAGCGAAGAGGCGCTCGCGCTGGCGGCGGGCGATATCGGCACGACCATTTTCCATCCTGTCGGGACAGCGAAAATGGGCGCTGCGGACGATAGAACCGCCGTCGTCGACGCACGTTTGCGCGTGTGCGGGCTGCGGGCCTTGCGCATCGCCGATGCTTCCGTGATGCCGCGCATCACCTCAGGCAACACCAATTCCCCGACTTTGATGATCGCCGAAAAAGCGGCTGCAATGATCCTGGCGGATGCGAAGGCCTGAAAAGGGGAGCCGGGCATGACGATTTTCGAAGCGCCGCCGCCCTATGACGGCCGCCAATCCGAGACCGCGTTGATGATCGCGCGCGGCGTGCGGCGCATGTTGCGGGCCCGCGGCTATTCCAGCGTCACCGAATTGCCGCTGCTCGATGGCCGCCGCGCCGATGTCGTAGCTCTGCATGGCGACGGCTCGCTGCTGATCGTCGAAATCAAATCCTCGGTCGCCGATTTTCGCGCCGACCGCAAATGGCGCGACTATGCCGCCCATTGTGATCGCCTGTATTTTGCGATTTCCGCCGCGATACCAGCCGAAATCATGCCGCCGGACGCCGGCCTGATCGTCGCCGACCCCTATGGCGCCGAAATCCTGCGCGAGCCGGAACCGCAGCGCCTCGCCCCGGCGACAAGACGCGCCGTCCTGCTGCGTTTCGCCCAGGCCGCCGCTGACCGGCTGCACCGCATGGCCGATCCGAATGGGATGGCGGGCGTGTGAGGCCGCGGGGAACGCCGGCATCGCTTGCAGCGTCGCGCTGTCTCCAGGCGATCGAAATAAGGGCCATCCCGGTCTAGCCACGCAGCTTGCGCAAATGCGCGATCAGGCCGGCGGTCGAAGCGTCCAGCTTGCTGGCATCCGCGTCCGCCTGCGCGACGATCGGCGCGAGGCGCGAAGCGAGTTCCTTGCCGAGCTCGACGCCCCATTGATCGAACGGATTGATGTTCCAGACCGCCGCCTCGACAAACACCTTGTGCTCATAGATCGCGATGAGGCGGCCGAGCATGCGCGGGTCGAGCTTCGCATAGAGCAGCGTGCTCGAGGGGCGGCTGCCGGAGAAGGTCTTATGCGGCGCGAGCCGCGCGGCTTCTTCCGCGCTCTGCCCATGCGCCTGCATGATGGCGATCGCTTCGGCCGGACTGCGCCCGCGCATCAAGGCTTCGCCCTGGGCGAAGGAATTGGCGACCAGCAGATCATGATGATGGGCGTCGGCATTGGTCGGCTGGGCCGCAACCAGAAAGTCGACCGGTATGATTTCGGTGCCTTGATGGATCAGCTGGAAAAACGCGTGCTGCCCGTTCGTTCCAGGTTCGCCCCAGATGACGGCTCCGGTCGCCTCCTTGGCCGGAATTCCCTCGCGCTGAACGCTCTTGCCGTTGCTCTCCATCTGCAATTGCTGGAGGTAGGCGGGAAAGCGCGACAGCCGCTGGTCGTAAGGAATGACCGCCTGGCTTGCATGTCCCAGAATATTGCGGTTCCACACACTGAGCAGACCCATCAGCATCGGAATATTCTGCACAATCGGCGCATCGCGGAAGTGACAGTCGACTTCATAGCCGCCGCGCAGGAATTCCTCGAAACGCTCGGGACCGATGGCGATGGCGAGCGGCAGCCCGATGCTCGACCAGATGGAATAGCGCCCGCCCACCCAATCCCAGAATCCGAAAACGCGCTCCGCCGCGATGCCGAATTGCGCGACTTTGTCGAGCTGCGTCGAAACCGCGGCGAAATGATCGGCGACCGCCGCCTCGCCGAGCGCGCCGGCGATCCAGGCGCGCGCGCTTGCCGCGTTGGTCATCGTCTCCTGGGTGGTGAAGGTCTTTGACGAAACGATGAACAAGGTGCGGGCGGGATCGAGACCTCGCAACGAGTCGGCGATGTCGGCGCCGTCGACGTTGGAGACGAAATGGCTGCGCAGATTGATGGGCGCGAACGGGCCGAGCGCCTTGGTCGCCATCGCCGGCCCGAGGTCGGAGCCGCCGATGCCGATATTGACGACATCGGTCATCGGCTGGCCGAGCGCGCCGCGCAGGCGCCCCTCGCGCACGTCACTGGCGAAAGCGGCGACCCTGGCCCGCTCCGCCTCTATTTCCGGCATGACGTCGCGGCCTTCGACGATCACCGACGCGCCCGAGAAATTACGCAGCGCCGTGTGCAGAGCGGCGCGTCTTTCGGTGGTGTTGAACAATTCGCCGGCGAACATCGCCGCGCGCTTGCTCTCGACGCCGGCCGCCTTGGCGAGGGTTTGCAACTGGAGGAGGGTCGCCGCATCAATGCGCTGTTTCGAATAATCGAACAGGAGGTCGTCGAGCGTGACATGCATCGCGGCGAAGCGGTTGGGATCGGCCGCGAACGCATCCGCGACGCTATGCGCCAATATTTCGGCGCTATGGGCGCGCAGCGCCTCCAGAGCGGCGGCAATCGCTGTCTCAGTCATGTGAGCCTTCCTTTTGGCGCGTTCTTGGCGCAGTCCGAACGCCGACAATCTCTGATCATCCTGATGTCGGCAAGCCGGCCGGAATTCAAGCTTTCCCTTTGTCCGACTTGCCTCTAAGCGTGTCGCCTGCAAGACCGGATCGAGCCTCATTCATATGCCGCCTGTTCTACAATTGCGAGACGTTCGCCTGACGCTTGGCGGCCATCCCCTGCTGGACGGCGCCGAACTCACGGTTGCGCCGCGGGAGCGCATCGCGCTCGTCGGGCGCAACGGATCGGGCAAATCGACGCTGCTCAAAATAGCGGCGGGCGATATCGCGCCCGATAACGGCAGCCGCTTCGCCCAGCCCGGCGCGAGCCTGCGCTATCTCGCGCAGGAGCCGGACCTTTCAGCATTCGAAACGGTGCTGGACTTCGTTCTCGACGGCCTCGGCGAGGAAGACGATCCGCATCGCGCGCGGGCGCTGATGGAGGAGCTCGGCGTCGCGCCCGCCGCCAGACCGTCCTCGATTTCGGGTGGCGAGGCGCGCCGCGCTGCGCTCGCGCGCGCTTTGGCGCCGGCGCCGGAGATCCTGCTGCTCGATGAGCCGACCAATCATCTCGACCTTCTCGCGATCGAATGGTTGGAAAAGGAGCTTGTCCAGACGCGGTCAGCCTTTGTGCTCATCAGCCATGACAAGCGCCTGCTCGGCAATCTGACCCGCGCGACGGTCTGGCTCGACCGCGGCGCCACGCGCAGGCTCGAACAGGGCTTCGCCTCCTTTGAGGCCTGGCGCGATCAGCAGCTCGAGGAGGAGGAAATCGAGCGGCACAAGCTCGACCGGCGCATTGTGATGGAGGAGCACTGGCTTCGCTACGGCGTCACCGCGCGCCGCAAACGCAACATGCGACGCGTTGGCGAGCTCGGCGAGATGCGCAGAGAGCGCCGCGAAGCGCGTCGCGCTCAGGGCGAGGTCAAGATGGCGGCCTCGGACGCCGCCCAGTCGGGCAAGCTGGTCATCGAGGCCGATCGGCTCTCCAAGTCCTATGGCGAACGCCCGATCGTCAAAGACTTTTCGATCCGGGTGGCGCGCGGCGATCGGCTGGGCGTCATCGGCGCCAATGGGGCAGGCAAGACGACGCTTGTAAACCTTATCACCGGAACGCTTGCCGCCGATTCCGGCGTGATCCGGCTCGGCGCCAGCCTGGAAATGGCGACGCTCGACCAGCGCCGCGCGAGCCTCGAGCCGACGACGACATTGGTGGACGCGTTGACCGGCGGCGGCAGCGACTATGTCGCCGTCAACGGCCAGCGTAAGCATGTCTTCGGTTACATGAAGGATTTTCTGTTCGGACCCGAGCAGGCGCGCACGCCGATCGGCAAATTATCGGGCGGCGAGCGCGGCCGGCTGATGCTGGCGCGCGCGCTCGCGCAACCCTCCAACCTGCTGGTGCTCGATGAGCCGACCAACGATCTCGACATCGAGACGCTCGATCTGTTGCAGGAATTGCTTGCCGATTATGCCGGCACGATCGTGCTCGTCAGTCACGACCGCGATTTTCTGGATCGGGTCGCAACCTCTGTCATCGTTAGCGAAGGCGAGGGACGCTGGGTGGAATATGCCGGCGGCTATTCCGACATGATCGCCCAGCGCGGCTTTGGCCTCACCGGGTCGGGCGCTGTCGTCGCGCCGAAGGCGGCCAAGGAAACGGCGCCGGAAGCGCCGAGGCCGGCGGCCAAGCGCCGCCTGTCGTTCAAGGATAAGCATGCGCTGGAGAAACTGCCCGACAAAATCGCTGCTTTGCGAGATAAGCTCGCCCGCCTCGATTCCCTGCTCGCCGATCCGCAATTCCATGCGCGCGATCCCAAAGCTTTCGCGCGCGCTACTGAGGACTATGGCGCCAGGCAGAAGGACCTCATGCACGCCGAGGAGGAATGGCTGACTCTGGAAATGTTGCGCGAGGAGATCGAAGGCTGAGGGCT